>APMI01006795.1_pt1 | contig 43673 bp, 37 predicted proteins | sample 667938 | NCBI WGS metagenome assembly APMI01 (sample SAMN01084076, study PRJNA167559) | wastewater metagenome | biome: Wastewater | place: Denmark: Ejby Moelle, Odense | collected 2011-11-28
CGGCGACCCCGACCCGCAGGCGACGGGCGACCCGCCGATGCTCGATGTCGATCCGATCCGGCTGCGGGCCGGGATCGATGCGCTTCCCGCCCTGCGCGCGCAGGACGCGCGGATCGCAGTCGCCGAAGCGGACGTGCGTCTCGCGCGCGCCGACAAGCGCCCCGACTGGAAGGTCGGCGTCACCTATGGCCGGCGCGATCCCATGTACGGCGACATGGCCTCGGTCGGCGTGTCGATCGACCTGCCGCTGTTCGCCGGCAAGCGCCAGAACCCCAGGATCGCTGCAAGCGAGAGCCTTGCGCAAGGGGGTCGGTTCGACCGCGAGGCGATCCGCCGCGAGCTGGTGGCGCAGCTCGACGCCGATCTCGCAGACCATGCCATGCATCTCTCCCGGTTGCGCAATGCCCGCGAGACGCTGGTGCCACTCGCCAGGCACCGCGCCGAGCTCGACCGCGACAGCTATGGCGCCGGCAAGCTCGACCTTGGCGCCGCGCTGCTCACGACGCTCGGGCTCGCGGAGGCCGAGGTCGAGGCGCTCAACCGCGAAGCCGACGTCGCGCGCGACGCGGTCCGCATCACTATCACCTATGGGGAGGAGCGGCCATGACGCTCGATAAATCCGCGCTGCGCTGGGGCGCATCGATCCTGGCTGTCGCGCTGCTGGCCGGCGGCACAGGCTATTGGGCTGGCCATCGCCAGGCACCGCAATCGGAGGCGACCACGCCCGCCGGGGCAGGCAAAGTCCTTTACTGGTACGATCCGATGTTCCCCAACCAGAAGTTCGACAAGCCCGGCAAGTCGCCCTTCATGAATATGCAGCTCGTGCCGCGATACGCGGACGGAGGAAGCGCCGGCGCGGCCCCCACGGTCGCCGTCGATCCCGCCGCGCGGCAGAGCCTGGGATTGCGGGTCGTCGCGGCGAAGATGGGCAGCCTTGCCTCGGCCCTCGAGGTCACCGGCACGATCGACTTCAACCAGCGCGACGTCGCCGTCATCCAGGCGCGTTCGGGCGGGTTCGTGAGCCGCGTCTATGCGCGAGCGCCCGGGGACGTGGTCCGCGCCGGCGCGCCGATCGCGGACCTGCTCCTGCCCGAATGGGGCGGCGCGCAGACCGAATATCTGAGCGTCAGGCGGCTCGGCAAGCCCGACCTCACCGCGGCCGCGCGCCAGCGACTGCGGCTGATGGGCATGTCCGACGGCCTCATCGCCAGCGTCGAGCGGAGCGGACGCCCGAACGGCATGGTGACGATCACGACGCCGATCTCGGGCACGATCCAGACGCTCGACGCCCGTGCCGGCGTGACGCTCGCCATGGGCCAGACGCTCGCCCAGGTAAGCGGGCTCGGCACCGTCTGGCTCAATGCCGCGGTGCCCGAAGCGCGCGCGGGCGATGTCCGGGTCGGCCAGAATGCCAGCACCACGCTGGCGGGCTTCCCCGGCGAGCGCTTCGCCGGCCGGGTGATCGCGATCCTGCCGACCACGCAGGCCGACAGCCGCACGCTCACCGTGCGGATCGAGCTGCCCAACCGGGACGGCCGGTTGCGGCCGGGCATGTTCGCCAGCGTCGCGCTTGGCGGCGATGCCAAGCCGGCGCTGCTGGTGCCGAGCGAAGCGGTGATCCGCACGGGCAGGCGCACGCTCGTCATGCTGGCCGCAGGCGACGGGCGCTATCATCCCGCCGAGGTCCGCATCGGCCGCGAGGCAGGCGGCGAGACCGAGATCCTTGCCGGCCTGTCGCCCGGCGAGAACGTCGTCGTCTCGGGGCAGTTCCTGATCGATTCCGAGGCGAGCCTGTCGGGAATCGAGGCGCGGCCGATCGGCGGCGGTGCGGCATCGGCGACCATCGCCGCGCCGGCGTCGAAAGCCACGCTGTACGAGACGACGGGCAAGATCGAGCGGATCACGGCCAATTCGGTGACGCTCAGCCACGAGCCCGTTCCCGCGCTCGACTGGCCGGCGATGACGATGACCTTCGCGCTCGCCAATCCGGGCATCGCGCGCGGCTTCAAGGCGGGTGACCGGGTCCGGTTCGGGTTCGACCGGCCCCCGGCGGGACCGACGCTGCGGCATATGGCGAAGGTGGCGGGCCAGTGATCGCCCATCTCATCCGCTGGTCGGTGAGGAACCGCTTCTTCGTCGTGCTCGGCATGCTCGCGCTGGTCGGCGCGGGCCTGTGGGCGGTGCGCTCGACCCCGATCGACGCGCTGCCCGATCTTTCCGACGTGCAGGTCGTGATCCGCACTTCCTATCCGGGTCAGGCGCCGCAGATCGTCGAGAACCAGATCACCTATCCGCTCACCACCACCATGCTGTCGGTGCCCGGCGCCAAGACGGTGCGCGGCTATAGCTTCTTCGGCGACAGCTTCGTCTATGTGATCTTCGAGGACGGCACCGATCTCTACTGGGCGCGCAGCCGCGTGCTCGAATATCTCAACCAGGTCCAGGGTCGGTTGCCGGCCAGCGCCCGCAGCGCGCTCGGGCCGGACGCGACCGGGGTCGGCTGGGTCTATGAATATGCGCTGGTCGACCGCACCGGCCGGCACGATCTCTCGCAGCTTCGCGGGTTGCAGGACTGGTTCCTGCGCTACGAGCTGAAGACCGTGACCGGCGTGGCCGAAGTCGCCAGCATCGGCGGCATGGTCAAGCAGTACCAGGTGCTGCTCGATCCGGTGAAGCTCGCGGCCTACGGCGTAACCCACGCCCAGGCAGTGCAGGCGATCAGCCAAGCCAATCAGGAAGCCGGCGGCTCGGTGCTGGAAATGGCCGAGGCCGAATATATGGTCCGCGCCTCGGGCTATCTGAAAACGCTCGACGATTTCCGGGCAATCCCGCTCAAGACTGCGGCGGGCGGCGTGCCCGTCCGGCTCGGCGATGTCGCCACGATCCAGGTCGGCCCCGAGATGCGGCGCGGCATCGCCGAACTGAACGGCGAAGGCGAGGTCGCCGGCGGCGTCGTTATTCTTCGGTCAGGCAAGAACGCCCGTGAGACCATCGCGGCGGTCAAGGACAAGCTCGCCGATCTCAGGAAAAGCCTGCCGCCGGGCGTCGAGGTGGTCACGGTCTATGACCGCTCGCAGCTGATCGATCGCGCGGTCGAGAACCTCACCCGCAAGCTGGTCGAGGAGTTCATCGTCGTCGCATTGGTCTGCGCCCTGTTCCTCTGGCACGTCCGCTCGGCGCTGGTCGCGATCCTGACCTTGCCGCTCGGTGTGCTGGCCGCGTTCGTCGTAATGCGGTTCCAGGGGGTGAACGCCAACATCATGTCGCTGGGCGGCATCGCCATCGCCATCGGCGCGATGGTGGATGCGGCGGTCGTCATGATCGAGAACGCCCACAAGAGGATCGAACGCTGGGAGCAGGATCACCCGGACAGACATCTCGATGGCGAGATGCGCTGGATCGTCGTCACCGAGGCGGCGGCCGAGGTCGGGCCGGCGCTGTTCTTCAGCCTGCTGATCATCACGCTGTCGTTCATTCCGGTCTTCACCCTGGAGGCGCAGGAAGGCCGGCTGTTCGCGCCGCTCGCCTTCACCAAGACCTATGCGATGGGCGCGGCCGCGATCCTGTCGGTGACCCTGGTGCCGATCCTGATGGGCTGGCTGATCCGGGGCCGCATTCCGGCCGAGCAGGCCAATCCGGTCAATCGCTGGCTCACCAATATCTACCGGCCCGCGATCGACTGGACGATGAAGCGGCCCAAGGCAGTGCTGCTGATCGCGGCTCTGGTGTTCGCCACCACGGCCTGGCCGCTCAGCCGGCTCGGCGGCGAGTTCATGCCCAATCTCGACGAGGGCGACCTGCTCTACATGCCCTCGGCGCTGCCGGGCCTCTCGGCCGCCAAGGCGAGTGAGCTGCTCCAGCAGACCGACCGCCTGATCAAGACCGTGCCCGAAGTCGAAAGCGTGTTCGGCAAGGCCGGCCGCGCCGAGACCGCGACCGATCCCGCGCCGCTCGAAATGTTCGAGACGACGATCCAGTTCAAGCCCCGCGACCAGTGGCGGTCGGGCATGACGCCCGAACGCCTTGTCGACGAGCTCGATCGCCGGGTGAAGCTTCCGGGTCTCGCCAATATCTGGGTGCCGCCGATCCGCAACCGCATCGACATGCTCGCGACGGGCATCAAGAGCCCGATCGGGGTCAAGGTGTCGGGCAGTGACCTCGCCGAGCTCGACCGCATCGCGCATGATGTCGAGACCGTGGCCAGGAGCGTGCCCGGCGTCAGCTCGGCGCTCGCCGAGCGGCTGACCGGCGGACGCTATGTCGATGTCGACATAGACCGCGCCGCCGCCGCGCGGTTCGGGCTCAACATCGCCGACGTCCAGGCCATCGTCTCCGGCGCGATCGGCGGCGAGACGATCGGCGAGACGGTCGAGGGCCTCGCCCGCTATCCGATCAGCGTGCGCTATCCGCGCGAATTGCGCGACAGCCTCGAAAGGCTGCGGGCGCTACCGATCCTGACGCCCGCGGGCCAGCAGATCACCTTGGGCACCGTGGCAAACGTCTCGATCGCCGAGGGACCGCCGATGCTCAAGACCGAGAATGCCCGGCCTTCGACCTGGGTCTACGTCGATGTGCGCGGGCGCGATCTTGCCTCGGTGGTCGGCGATCTGCAGCGTGCGGTGGCGAAACAGGTCAGGCTCTCGCCTGGGGTCAGCATCGCTTACTCTGGCCAGTTCGAATATCTCGAGCGCGCGGTCGACCGCTTGAAGCTGGTCGTGCCCGCGACGCTGCTGATCATCTTCGTGCTGCTCTACCTCATCTTCGGCCGCTTCGACGAGGCGGCGCTGATCATGGGGACGCTGCCGTTTGCGCTGACCGGCGGCATCTGGACGCTTTATCTGCTGGGGTTCAACCAGTCGGTCGCCACCGGGGTCGGGTTCATCGCGCTCGCCGGCGTCTCCGCCGAGTTCGGGGTGGTGATGCTGATCTATCTCAAGAACGCGCTGGCCGAGCGCGGCGCACATCCGGACGCTGCCGAGGTCGAGGCCGCCGTGCGCGAAGGCGCGCTGCTGCGCGTCCGTCCCAAGGCGATGACGGTGGCGGTGATCCTGGCCGGCCTGCTGCCGATCCTGCTGGGATCAGGCGCGGGTTCGGAGGTCATGAGCCGGATTGCCGCGCCGATGATCGGCGGCATGCTGACCGCGCCCTTGCTCTCAATGTTCGTCCTGCCCGCCGCCTACCTGCTGTTGCGCCGGCCCAAGACCGATCCCATCCCTCAACCCGTTTCATCACGAAGGAGAAGACGATGAACCATGCACGACTGACCATTGCCCTCGGCCTCGCCGCCCTGACTGCCGCGTGCGGCAAGAAGGCGGAGGCCCCCGTTGCGACTGAGACCAACGAGGCGGCGCCCGCCGCGACCATGAGCGGCGACATGGGCAACATGTCGATGGCGCCTGACGCGAACGCCGCGATCAAGGCCAAGGGCCATGGCACCGTCACCGCGATCGACAAGGCGGCAGGCACGATCACGCTCGATCATGGTCCGATCCCGGAGGCCAAGTGGCCCGCGATGACGATGGCGTTCAAGGCCGCGCCGTCGATCACCGATGCGGTCAAGGTCGGCGACAAGGTCGATTTCGACCTCTCGCTCAAGGGCAGCGATGGCGAGGTCACCGCGATCGCAAAGCAGTGATCCGCTAAGTTCGACCGGAAAAAGCTGGTTGCGTCGCCGCTCCCGGGCGGCGACGCCCGTGCCGGCCGTCTGCCTGGCTGTGCGCCCGGTCGACGGTTGCGACCGGCAACGCCCAATGCCAGCGGCGTTTCCCTGCGCGATCACCGACAATTTGAGCACGCTTCGCGGATCGCACATTGAACGTGCAAGCCGCCCTTGCTCGCGATAGCCTGAACGGCAAGGAGCCCAGTTTAGATGACCCAGCCAGTATGACCTTGTTACCCGCGACACATCATGATCTCGTGAGCGAGCTTGTCCGTCGTTGGCGAGACGATCCCGGCGCCACCTATCGCTCCTGGTTTCTGTGGGACGAACGGCTGAAAAACTTCCGCTCCATCCGTCGCGGGCTGCAGCAGGTGGTCGCAGAAATCGAAAGTGGGCGGTTCGGCGTCGCCTATCGCGGCTCGTCACTGGAAACGGTTGTCCACTCGATCGCCGAACAGCGGCAGATCTTCAAGGGCGCCGACCATGCCTGGCTGTGGAAGCCCAAGCTGCGCATTCCAGACATCTACGAAAGCCCGGACAACCAGCGGGCGTTCGGTCGCCTGCTCGACAATTGCTCGTGCTGCGATACCGCCGAGGAGATCATCAGCCACATCCGCAGCATAGACGCGCTCAAGATCAAGGGGCTGGGGCCGGCGGCGGCCAACCTGCTCTATTTCCTTCACCCGACGCTGGTGCCGCCCTTCAATACCGCGATCGTCAAGGGCTACAATGCCGTCACCGGCGCCAAGGTGAAGCTCGGGTCATGGGATCATTTTCTCGCCATGCGCGCCGGCATCCTCGACCTCAACGACCGTTACCGCGAGTTGCTCTCCAACGATCTCGGCGCGATCGGCGGACTGTTGTTCGACATTGGCTCGGGCCGCTATCCCGCGCCACCGCTGGAGGATGACGCAACGGCGGCCGACGACTGGCTCGGCAGATTGGAACATGCCAGAGCGGAGGCAAGCCGGCTCGACAAGACAGCCGCCGCGCAGGGCGAAACCGATCGCACGCACGCCGAAATCCAGGCCTGGCTGCGCGACCTCGGCCATGCCCTCGGTTACGATGTGTGGATCGCCGCCAATGACCGCGGTCGACTTCACGCTGGCTGCCCGCTTGGACAGGGATGCCTCGAGCGCCTTCCAGACGCCATTGCGACCTCTCCCGGAGCGGACTCGATCCGCCTCATCGACGTGTTGTGGCTGGCGAAGGGTGGCGACGGCGTCGCCGCCGCGTTCGAGGTTGAACATTCGACCTCGATCTACTCGGGGATCGTGCGCATGCTCGATCTGGCGCTGTCGGGGAGCGATCTGCACGCTGCCGCCGGGCTATTCCTGGTCGCACCGAATGCGCGCGAGCAGGACGTTCGCGCGCAACTCCGTCGCCCGGCTTTCAGCCGTATTGCCGATCTCGACTTCGCCTATCTGCCCTATGGCGAGCTGGAGAGAAACAGGGACGCGATCGCTCGTTTTGGAACGGGATTGAAGGCCATCAAGGCGATCTCAAGCCCCCTTCCCTGAAACACGGACCATTGTGCCGCTGCTGGCAAGGGCCACCGGCCAGCTCCATAAGCTCATGCCGGTCCGATGAGGTTGCTTGGGGAGCGACGCCCTCCTGCAATCGAGTCGACCAGCGACCCCATCAGGGGGCGTTTGCGGGAGGGGGCGGAATCCTACGCCAAGCTCGCCCAGATAGCCGGCGCGAGATCTTACTTGTTGCTGCCTTCTACGGTCGCGCCAGAAAGGCGACGGCTCAGTTCTATCCGGCGATGGCTACGCATTTTGAAGGTGTCTGGCCCAACGCGCCGATACTCAATGAAGCCGAGAGAACGCCAAAATCGCTCTGCCGCTTCATTCGCTTCCAGCACGGCCAACCGAATCTCTGTGGCACCTCTCGCAGCGGCCCAGCTTTCGACCGTCGAGTAAATTGAGCGTCCGACGCCACGACCACGCTGTGCGGCATCTACGATCATGAAGCCGAGATACCATGTGCCATCACGCGGATAATCGCGGAGGATGGCCGCGATTGCATATAGGCCGCCAGGCCCCTTCCATCCCAGGACAGCTTGATTGTGGGCGCTCTTTTCGGGCGGCACATCGGAGAAAAGCTCGCGAGCATCGTCCAGCGTGGGCGCGGCCCCGTCCTGCAACAGGAAATAGTCGCTGCAACGGTTGTACAGGTCTGCAACGTCTGCGGCGTCCGCTTGGGTAAGTTTGATCGGGGCTCCCGTCATCATCATCGCGTTTTGGCAGCAAGCACGCGCTGACCGTAATCCCGGAGTTCCCCGTTGGGACCGACATAGCGGTAGAGAGTGACGCGCTCGATCCCGAGTTCCTTGCAGAGGTCGGAAACGGACGTGTCGCGTTGGGCCATAGCAGCCTGAGCGAGCCGCACCTGGGCCTTGGAGAGGGCGAACTTGCGGCCACCCTTGCGTCCCCGCGCGCGGGCAGCGGCCAGGCCAGCCATGGTGCGCTCGCGGATCATATCCCGCTCAAACTCCGCCAGTGTGGCAAAAATGCCGAACACCATCCGGCCCGATGGCGTCGTGGTGTCGATCTGCGCGCCCTTGCCGGTGAGCACCCGCAGACCGATACCGCGATCCGACAGATTCTGCACCGTGCTGACCAGGTGGGTGAGCGTTCGGCCGAGCCGGTCGAGCTTCCAAACGATGAGGACATCGCCGTCGCGCAACGATTTCAGGCAGGCGGCAAGACCGGGGCGATCATCACGGCTACCGGATGCACGATCATCATAGATATTGCCTGGCTCGACACCGGCAGCGCGAAGGGCATCGTGCTGCAGGTCGAGCGACTGCGAGCCGTCGGCTTTGGACACGCGGGCGTAGCCGATCAGCATGGATCACAAACGAAGGTTTGAGGCGGTGACGAACATGAGCACATAAGATTGGGCTATTGTGTATCTTAACCAGCATCTCAATCAAGCTATCTCAAACCGTAGCTCGGAAAGAATAAGGAGCATGTATGCCGCGTCGCGTGACCCTGACCGATCGACAGCGCGAGGCGCTGCTTCACTTGCCGGTCGATCAAGGTGAGCTGCTGCGGCACTATACCCTCAGCGATGAGGATCTCGGGCATATCCGCCAGCGCCGGCGCGCCCACAATCGTTTTGGCTTCGCGCTGCAACTGTGCGTCCTGCGCTACCCGGGCCGGGTGCTCGCTCCTGGCGAGTTGATCCCGGCGCAGGTATCGGATTTCATCGCGGCCCAGCTCGGCCTGACCAGCGACGATCTACTCCTCTATGCCGCGCGCGAGGAGACCCGGCACGAGCATCTGGCGGACCTTCGCCGAATCTACGGCTATCGCTCCTTTTCGGGGCGGGGCGCACGGGATTTGCGCGAATGGATCGCTCGGGAAGCCGAGGCGGCGACATCGAATGAGGATCTTGCCCGTCGCTTCGTTGCGGAGTGTCGCCGCACCCGCACGATCCTTCCCGGCTCCTCGACGATCGAGCGCCTTTGCGCCGATGCGCTGGTTGAGGCCGAGCGCCGGATCGAGGATCTTATCGCCCATCGCATCACGCCAACCCTGAGCGAGAATTTGGCTCACCTGTTGGAGGATACGGTGGATGGTCGCGTCACGCGCTTCGTATGGCTGCGACAGTTCGAGGTTGGCGCAAATTCAGCAGCCGCTAACCGGCTGATGGATCGACTGGAATATCTTCAAAGGTTCGATCTTCCGGCGGATTTGCTGGACGGCGTGCCGGCGCATCGTGTGACCCGGCTTCGCCGGCAGGGCGAGCGCTATTACGCCGACGGCATGCGTGATCTGCCCGAAGACAGGCGGCTTGCGATCCTCGCTGTCTGCACCCTGGAATGGCGGTCATCGCTGGCCGATGTCATCGTGGAGACCCACGATCGCATCGTAGGCCGTCTCTATCGGGCCTCCGAACGCCTTTGCAACACCAGGATCGCCGACGAAAAGGCGGCCGTTCGGGACACGCTGAAGTCCTTTGCCGAAATCGGTGGTGCTTTGCTTGGAGCGCAGGACGATGGCACGGCCCTGGACGGGATAATCGCCACCGGGCCTGGCTGGGAACGGTTCAGAACCCTTGTCGCCACGGCCTCCGCGCTGACCAACGTGCTCGCGGCCGACCCGCTCAGCCGTGTGCTGGACGGCTATCACCGTTTCCGCCTCTACGCGCCCAGGATGCTGCGCCTGCTCGACATGCAGGCGGCGCCGATCGCCACGCCTCTTCTGGCGGCCGTTGCGATGCTGCGTAACGGGATCAAGGTCGATCCGCCGGTGGATTTTCTACGTCCCAACTCGAAATGGCATCGTCATCTTCGCGCTGAGCCCAGCGGCGACCACCGGCTTTGGGAAATCGCGGTGCTGTTCCACATCCGCGACGCCTTCCGGTCCGGTGACATATGGTTGGCGGGATCGCGCCGCTATGGCGACCTCAAGCAGCTTCTGGTCCCGCCACAGGCGATAGAGCAGACCGCGCGGCTCGCCGTGCCGCTGCGACCCGGCGAATGGCTGGCCGAGCGCAGGGCTCGACTGGATACACGGCTGAAGGAGTTTGGCCGCGCGGCGCGAACCGGCACGATCCCAGGCGGCATCATCGAGAACGGCAAGCTGCACATCGACAAGCTGAGGGCCGACACGCCCGAAGGGCCGAGGATCTCGTGCTCGATCTCTATCAACAGCTCCCGCCCGCGAGGATCACCGATCTGTTGCTGGAAGTCGATGAGCGAACCGGATTTTCCGAGGCGTTCACGCATCTGCGCACCGGCGCGCCCTGCAGCGACCGGATCGGCCTGATGAACGTGTTGCTGGCGGAAGGCGTCAATCTCGGTTTGCGCAAGATGGCGGCGGCGACCAACACGCACAGCTTCTGGGAATTGCTGCGGATCGCGCGCTGGCATGTCGAAGGCAGCGCCTATGATCGGGCGCTCGCCATGATCGTGGAGGCCCACGCCGCCCTGCCCATGGCCGCCTTCTGGGGACAAGGGCAATCGGCATCCAGCGACGGGCAGTTCTTCCTTGCTACCGAGCAGGGCGAGGCGATGAATCTGATCAACGCGAAATATGGCAACGTCCCGGGCCTCAAGGGATACAGCCATGTGTCCGATCAATATGCGCCGTTCGCAACCCAGGTGATCCCGGCAACGGTCAGCGAGGCTCCCTATATCCTGGACGGGCTGCTCATGAATGACGCGGGCCGCCGCGTTCGCCAGCATTTTGCCGACACGGGCGGCTTCACCGATCATGTGTTCGCCGCCTGCGCCTTGCTCGGCTACAGGTTCGCCCCCCGTATCCGCGATCTCCCTCAGAAAAGACTCTATGCCTTCACGCCCAACGCGACGCCGGCCAATGTGCGAGCGCTGGTCGGAGGTAAGATCAATGAACCGCTCATCGAGCGCAACTGGCCCGACATCCTGCGCATCATGGCGACGATCGCAGCGGGGATCGTCGCCCCCAGCCAGATTCTTCGCAAGCTCGCCTCTTACCCGCGCCAGAATGAGCTGGCCCTCGCATTGCGAGAGGTGGGCCGCATCGAGCGAACCCTGTTCATGATCGACTGGATTCTTGATGCCGGCCTCCAGCGCCAGGCTCAGATCGGCCTCAACAAGGGTGAGGCCCACCACGCCCTAAAGCGCGCCATCAGCTTCCACCGCCGAGGTGAAATCCGGGATCGATCCGGCGAAGGCCAGCACTATCGCATCGCCGGAATGAACCTGCTCGCCGCCATCATCATATTCTGGAACACCATGAAGCTCGGCGAGGTCGTCAATACCCGGGCCGCCAGCGGTATCCATATCGCGCCTGATCTACTCGCCCACGTCTCGCCGTTGGGATGGGAACACATCAATCCAACCGGGGAATATCGCTGGCCCAAATCCTTAGCGTAGGATTCCGCCCCCTCCCGCAAACGCCCCCTACGATTGAGAAGCGCGGCGGAATCTCTTAGATTGATCGCTGGAGGCTTTGTTCGCGGAGACGCGCACATTGCCTTCTTTTCGTTTTAGGAAGCGCTGCCCTAAGCGACAGAAGCCAGAGCTTTGACAATGCGGCATTCCGCGATGGAGCCGACCATGTATCTTGATCCTATCGGTGCAGACACGCGATGATGGCGGTCACGACGGCGGTGGTTTCCGCGACGTCGCGCACCCTCACTGTGTCGAGGCCGATTTCAGCAGCGGGATAGTCATTCCCACCGGGGAATATCGCATCCCCAATGAACAGCATCCCGTCGAGCGGGACACCGCTCTCGGCACTCAGGCGCTTCAGGCCATAGCCCTTGTCGATCCCTGCTCTGGTCACGTCGATCGATGTCGTGCCACCGAGATTGATCGAGAGCTCCGGCAGCTTTGCGCGCAACGTGGCCTGCAACGCGGTCCTCTTCTTTCGGTCAGGATCCCACGCTTCCTTTTCCTTCAGCGGCGCTGCCTGCCCCAGGCCCGAAAAGGTGATCTGGCTGCCCCGGTCCTCGATCCGTTCGCCCCAGATACGTTCGTCGGCGAGACCGGCATCGGTCAGCGCCTGATCGAAGGCCGTGCGGATCTTCGCCTTCTCCGCGTCGTCGAACAGTTCGGCATAGACCGCGCGCCAAGCGCCATTGATGAACCGATAGAGTTTCGTGCCTGTGGTCGGCATCAACCAGAGACGGTCGAGCGCGACGCCGGCAGGAAGGCGCGAGGCGATCTGCTTTTCGAACTGCGGCCAGTCCCCGCCCGAGATCACCGCCACATCCGTGATGGCGAGCAATCGGGCGAGGATTGCGGCCATATCCTCCGATAACGGCCGCTTGCTCTCGGCAAGCGTGCCGTCGAGGTCGAAGGCGATCAGCCACTTCATGCCGCCTTCCCTGCCGGATCGCGGTAGGCGAGCAGCCTGAGCGCATTGATGACGACGAGCAGCGTCGATCCCTCATGAACCGCCACCGCTGGCCCAATGCCGAGGCCGAGGATGGTAGCAGGCACCAGGAAGGCGACGACACCCAGGCTGACGAAGACGTTCTGCCGGATGATTCCACGGGTATGGCGGCTAAGACCGACTGCGAATGGCAGGTGCGCCAGATCGTCGGCCATCAGCGCCACGTCGGCTGTCTCCAGCGCAACGTCCGACCCCGCCGCGCCCATCGCGATGCCGACCGTGGCGCTTGCCATCGCCGGCGCATCGTTCACGCCGTCGCCCACCATCGCGACCTTGTCTTCGCCGGCGAGCTTCTTGATCGCGGCAACCTTGTCTTCGGGCATGAGGTCGCCCCACGCTTCGTCGATCCCGACTTCGTCGGCGATCGCTTCGGCGACTTTCTGGTGATCGCCGGAGATCATTATCATCCGCGACACGCCCATCTCGTGCAGCCGACGCAACGCGGTCTTGGCAGCTTCGCGAGGCGTGTCCATCAGGCCGATCGCGCCCAGGTCGCGGTCCCCCTTGCGGACCACCATTGTCGTGCGGCCGTTCTCGCGCAGCTTCGCGATTGCGTCCTGCGCGCCCTGCCCCAGCGCCGGAATGCCCTCACTTCCGAACATCTCGGCCTTGCCGATCCACACCGTCTCGCCATCCACGCTCGCGGTGACGCCCCGACCGGTCAGGCTCTTGAGGTCGCCGGCAGTCGGCACGGCACGATCGTTCAGACGTTCGCGGCCGTCCTTGACGATCGCTTGGGCCAGGGGATGGTCGCTCAACGCTTCGACGGCGACAGCCAGCGCCAGCAACTCGCCTTCATCGGCGCCATCGACGGGCACGACATCAGTGATGCGCGGACGACCTTCGGTCAGCGTGCCCGTCTTGTCGAAAGCGATCGCTTTGAGCGACCCGAGGTTTTCGAGCGGTGCACCGCCCTTCACGAGCACGCCGCCCCGCGCTGCACGGGCAACGCCCGACAGGACCGCGCTCGGCGTTGCGATCGCGAGCGCGCACGGGCTTGCCGCCACCAGCACCGCCATCGCGCGATAGAAGCTGTCGCGGAACGGCTCGTCGACGACCACCCATGCGAACAGCAGGAGCACTGACAGGACCAGGACGGCGGGCACGAAGATCCGTTCGAACCGGTCGGTGAAGCGCTGCGTCGGCGACTTCTGCGTCTCCGCTTCGCTCACCATCTTCACGACCTTGGCAAGCGCGCTTTCATTGGAACGGCGTGTCACCTCGATCTCGATCGCGCCGCCGCCGTTGATCGTACCAGCAAAAACCCGGCTTTCCGCGTCGACTGCATCGGGCTTGGCGCGTGCCGCTGCGGCATCTGCGACCGGCACCTTGTCGACCGGGATGCTTTCACCCGTGACCGGGGCCTGGTTGATCGCGCTGGTGCCCTTGATGACGAAGCCGTCGGCAGGCAGGCGCTCGTTCGGGCGGACGATGGCAATGTCCCCGACGACCATCTGCTCGACCGGGATTTCGCTGGTCTGCCCGCCGCGTCGCACGGTCGCGGTTTCGGGCGCGAGCTTCGCCAGCGCCTCGATCGCCTTCTTGGCGCGGCCCATTGCATAATGCTCAAGCGCATGGCCGAGGCTGAACAGGAACAGCAGCAGCGCACCTTCGGCCCATGCGCCCAGCGCAGCGGCGCCGGCCGCAGCGACCAACATCAGCGTGTCGATCTCGAACTTCTTCATCCGGAGGTTGTCGATCGCCTCGCGCAGCGTGAAGAATCCGCCGAAGAAATAGGCTGCGATATAGCAGGCGGTCGGCAGCCATTCGGGCGCGCCAGCGACCAGCCTCTCGATCGCGTAGCCGATCCCCAGCAGCGCGCCACAGGCGAGCGCGAAGATCAGCTCGGTATTGGGGCCGAGAAATTCGGCGTGGCTATGGTCGTGGCCATCGCCGGGGCCGTGCTTCTCTTCGCCCGCGCCGTGGCCCCCGGGGCCGTGGTCGTGGCCGGCATGTTCATCGGCAGCGACCCGCTTGCCCACCCTCACCTTCAGCTTGCGAAGCGCAGCGCGCACCTCCTCTTCGGTGGTTTCGCGGCGATCATATTCGACCCGGACAGACCCGCTGGTGCTGGCGCTTGCCTGGACCACGCCGGGCAAGGCGCACAGCGCATCGCTGACCGTGCGCGCCCGACGTTCGTGGTTGATCCCCGTCACCTGCCAGATCGCATGGCCGTAGCGCTCGGTGATTTCGGCACCTGCGGCGCGCACCATTTCGCGCAACCGTGGCAGCGGCAGCTTGGCGGCATCGAAATGGATGCACAGCGCCGCTGGCGTGTTGCCGTCGAGACAGATCACATGCGCCCGCTCGACACCTTCGCGCTTTGACAGGGTTGATACGAGACGGTCCAGGCAGGCATCGGCCGCGTCAGGAAGGTCCGGCAACAACACTGGAATGTCGAGTTCGAGCTTGTCGTTCATGACGACCTCCTTTCGCTTTTCTTGGTTTCGGCGCGCGCGTCGCGCAGGATTTCGACACCGCCCTTGATGGCGATGATGGCGGTGGCGAAGCCGACCAGCAGGTCCGGCCAATTGGTACCCAACCACAGCACCAGCACGCCGGCGATCAGGATGCCGCCGTTGGAAATGAAGTCGTTGAAGCTGAAGGTGGTTGCGGCCCGGAGATTGACGTCCGGATCCTTGAGGCGCTGGAGCAGCCGCAGGCAGAGGTAATTCACGACGCCGGCGATCGCGGACATGACCATCATGGTAGGTCCGATGGGCTCGCTGCCCTGCACGTAGCGCCGTCCGACATCGATCAAGATGCCGCCCGCGAAGATCAGCAGCATGACGCCCGAAGCGACCGCGGCGCGTGTCTTCCATGTCTGGCCCCGGGTGAGCGCCACAAGGCTCAGCGCATACACAGCCGTATCGGACAGGTTGTCGACGCCGTTGGCGATCAGCGCGCTCGAGTCCGCGAAGAAGCCGGAAACGAAGAAGCCCGCAGCGATCGCCGCGTTCAGCAGCAGGACGATCCACAGTGTGCGGCGCTCCTGCCCGCCATTGTTGTCGTTGCCCGGGATCATCCCATCATCTCCTCAAGTGTCAGCAGGGCCAGGAAGCCGACGAAAAACATCGAGCTGATGAGCGGGGTGTCGGGTTTCTCGTGCGCCTCGACCAGCAACTCCTCCGTGACGAGGTAGAGCAGCGCCATCAGCCCGAAGCTGAGGAAGCCGGCGATCATCACCGGCGACAGCGCGGCGACCGGCACGGCAGCGAGCGCGCCGATCGGCAGCAGCAGGGCCAATGCCGAGACGATCACGATGATGCGCAAGCGCGAGCGATAGGTTTCCGCCAGCTCGTCGGTCAGCGTCAGTCCCAGAAATAACACTTCCAGAGTGAGCGCGATCGTCAGCAGGAGACCTGCCTTCTCGCCCGCCACGAAAGCGAGGCCGAGCACCAGGCCGTCGACCAGAATGTCGATGCCGATCGCGGCGAGTAGCGCCATCGGCCCCTTGAAGCGGGCCTCAAGAGCCTTGAGCCCCAGCATGGTCGCGACGCCCGCCGCCCCGCCGATCAACGTCGCGCTGGGCGATGCCTCATGCTTGACCTGCGGCAGGATTTCGGTCGCTGCCGCCGCGAACACGACGCCGGCAGCGAGATGCTGTAGGCCCGCCACGAGGCCAGGTTTCAACTTGGTGCGGCTCGCGACAATCGCGCCGAGCACGACCGCCAGCACAGGCGCAAGCGTATAGAGCAGTGCCTGCATTTCCTAGGACTCCTCCGGGGTTCGGTGGCAGACGCGGATCTTCCCGCGTCGCGTGAACGCGATCGATCCGCCCGCCACGACAGCCCGCGAATGGTCGCCGCGAAACTCGTCACCGGTTCGCTGCGCGCGCAGGATCTCGGTCCTGCCCTTCGGCAGCCAGGTGACGGCCATTTTCAAGCCGTCATCGATGAAGTCGACATCGGCGCGTGTGCCGTCGTCGCAGTACATGATGCGCTGCGCGATTAGTTTCGACGTCAGATGCTTTTCATGCGCCGGCTCGGTAGGCTGGGTCGGCGCTGGATTACACGCCCCTATAACCGCCCCGGAGACGAGAACGACGCCGAGGCGCGCGATCGCCAGACCGGCCCGATTCAGGCCGCACAAGGTTGTCACATTTGAAATCGACGTGTCAGACATCGGTCTCTTCCGACGAAGCGCCCTGTGGCGTTCGAAGGCAGGGCAGTTCATCGCGTGCCTTCCCGCTCGCAGATCCGGGTACGGCCATCGCCTTCCACGATGGTGAGCTGCGACCCCTTGAAGGTCGCGGTGGCTGTTTCGCCGACATATTGCAGGCCCTGCGCTGGCGCGGTCAGCATCATCGGCGGTCCCCCGTTGGAGCGCCGCAAATCGATCTGCAGGCCGTTGTCCTTGTAATCGACGAACAGCGGTTCCCCGTCGGAACAGCGATATCTATGCCGCCCCATTTCCCCGGTCGCCACGGCGCTGTCGGACGAATGGATCTGCTGCTCCGTTGGCGGGGCTGGCGGCTTTCTTTCCGAGCACGCCGCGAGCCCGACAACGAGGATGACGGCGGGCAGCACCCGCTTACAGTGCATCATCATCGCGCCTTCCTCCTGTAGCGGAAGGGGACGCGCTGACGATTGATAGCCCGGGCAGGCTGACCTACCCGCCAGCGGAGATAGGTTGCGAGGCGATCGTCAGATTCGACCATCAGGGATCGCAGGCGGCGCAACATCATCGCCGCGAACGGCAGGGAGAGCGCCCCGCGCAGCGTGCAGCTATGCGTTAGCCTGGTGCCGCCATCGTCCCCCGCCAGCTCGTACCGCTCTTCGAGCGTGAACAGATAGGGGATGCCGCAGGACCAAGCGAAGGCGTGCGGTTTATCGAATCGATCAATCCGTGCTGGCGTCCGAATTGGCCGGGTGATGCCCTGGATCGCAAAGGTGCATTCTGTGTCGCCGAGCCGGGACGGATCATCGAGAAATACGAGCGGACTCCACGCCCGGCGATGATCCGGATCGGTGAGTGCCGACCAGATGCGCAGTGGCCCGCCGTGAAGCATCGAGCTGGTTATGGTGCGAGGCATATCCCCATCTCCCAGAGATGGGCGGGGCGATCGCGGATCGCCCCGCCCATCCATCAGGCCAAGTTGTTCACGAAGGTCTGACCGTGGTCGTCCCCTTCATGCTCCTCATTGTAGTGCTCGGGTTTCTCGATCACTTTCTGCCCGAACCGGGCATAGAGTGTCGGCAGCACGAACAGCGTAAGAAGCGTCGCCGAGATCAGACCGCCGATGACGACCGTCGCCAAAGGCTTTTGAACCTCTGCGCCGGCGCCTTCGCCCAGCGCCATCGGCACGAAGCCGAGGCTGGCGACTAGCGCGGTCATGATGACGGGTCGCAGACGCTGCATCGCGCCAACATGCGCGGCTTCCTCGCGGCTCATCCCTGATCGGATCAGATCTTGGATCGAGCTGACCATGACGAGGCCGTTGAGGACCGCGATGCCCGAGAGGGCGATGAAGCCCACTGCCGCCGAGATCGAGAAGTCCATGCCCCGCAGGAACAGCAACAGGACGCCGCCCACCAGCGCGAAAGGCACGCCGGTGAACACGATCGCGGCGTCGCGGACCGATCCCAACGCCCCGTAGAGGAGCAGCAGGATCAAGATGAAGCAAGCCGGAATGACCAGCTTCAGCCGTTCGCTTGCCGATTGGAGGTTCTCGAACTGGCCGCCCCATTCGAGATAGGTGCCGGCAGGCAGCCGGAGTTGGCTGCCGATCGCCGCCTGCGCATCCGCCACGACGGATCCGACGTCGCGGCCACGCACGTTGGCTTGCACCACCACGCGCCGCTTGCCGTTCTCGCGGCTGATCTGGTTCGGACCATCGACCACCTTGATCTCGGCGACGCTGGACAGCGGTACATAGCCGCCGCCTGCCACCGGCACCTGCACCTGTTGGAGCAGGCCGATGTCGGCACGCTGCGCCTCCGACAGGCGGATCACCACGGGGAAGCGACGGTCGCCCTCGAAGATCTGGCCCGATGTTCGCCCGCCGATCGTCGCAGTCACGGTGTCCTGCACATCCTGAGCCGTAACGCCCAACCGCGCCATCGCGTCGCGGTTGACGCGAATGTCGAGCATGGGAAGACCGGTCGTCTGCTCCACCTTCACGTCCGCTGCGCCTTGCGTTCTGCGCAGCACCGCCGCGATTTGCTCGGCCGTCCGGTTCATCTGGTTGAAGTCGTCCCCGAACACCTTCACCGCGATGTCGCCGCGCACGCCGGCGATCAGCTCGTTGAAGCGCATCTGGATGGGCTGGGTGATCTCGTAGGCATTTCCCGGAATCTTCGCGAGATTACCCTCGATCCGGCTGACCAGCTCCTCCTTGGGAAGCTCAGGATCCGGCCAATCCTTGCGCGGCTTCAGGATGACGAACATGTCGGTCGCGTTCGGCGGCATCGGGTCGGCCGCCAGCTCGGCGGTGCCCGTCTTGGAATAGACGAATTGCACCTCCGGCTGCTTCGACATCATCCGCTCGATCGGCACCTGCATCGCCTGGCTCTGCTGGACCGACGTTGCCGGAATGCGGAGCGACTGGATCAGCAAATCGCCTTCGTCGAGCTGCGGCAGGAACACCGAGCCGAGCGTAGTGAAAGCAAGCGCCGCCACCACAAGGCTTCCCACACCCGCACCGATCGTCAGCGTCGGGCGCTTCATGGCCCGGTCGAGACCGGGTTCGTAGCGCTTCTTCAGCCACGTGATGATGCGGCCGTCCTTCTCCTCGACCTTCTTCGACAGCCAGATCGCAATCATCGCCGGCACGAAGGTGAGAGAGAGGATGAAGGCGAAGGCGAGCGCGATGATGACGGTCAGCGCCATCGGTCCGAACGTTTTACCCTCCACGCCGGTCAGCGTGAGCAGCGGTACGTAGACGAGGATGATGATTGCCTGCCCGTACACAGAGGGACGGATCATCTCACGCGCAGCGGCTGCCACGGTCGCGAGCCGTTCCTTGACGCTGAGCAATCGGCCTTCATGATGCTGTTGCTCGGCAAGCCGGCGCAGCGCGTTTTCGACAATGATGACGGCGCCGTCGACGATCAGACCGAAGTCCAAAGCCCCAAGGCTCATCAGATTGGCCGAGACCCCAGCGCGCAGCATACCAAAGCCTGTCAGCATCATGGTGATCGGGATGACCAACGCCGCGATCAGGGCCGCACGGAAGTTGCCGAGCAGCAGGAAGAGCACGACGATGACCAGCACCGCGCCTTCGGACAGGTTTTTCGCGACCGTCTTGATCGTCGAATTGACCAGCTCGGTGCGGTTAAGCACCGGCTGAATTACGACGTCAGGAGGCAGCGAAGCGTTGATCGTCTTCAGTTTCTCAGCGACCGCGGTCGACACGATGCGGCTGTTCTCGCCGATCCGCATGATCGCCGTGCCGACGACGACTTCGGTACCGTTCTCCGATGCCGAACCCATGCGGATCGCCTGACCCGTCTTCACAGTCGCAACTTGTTCGACCGTGATCGGCACGCCGTTACGTGTCGCGATCACGGTCCTGGCCAACTCGCTGGCATTGCGAACGAGCGCATCCGAGCGAACAGCCAGACCTTCGCCATTGCGATTGACGAAGCCACCGCCGACGCTGGTGTTATTGCGCTCCAGCGCATTTCCCAGGTCCGTCAGCGTGATGCCGAGCGAGGCCAGCTTCTGCACGTCGGGCACGACGAGGAACTGCTTGGCGTAACCGCCAATCGAGTCGACACCGGCGAGGCCCGGTGTGGTCTTCAGAAGCGGCGTCACGATCCAGTCCTGCGCGGTGCGCAGGTAGGTCGCCTTGTCCTCTTCGGTCGTCAGTCGCTCGCCCTCTGGCGTGATGTAGCTGCCATCGGGCTGTTGGCCCGGTTCACCGGGCTTGTGCTTGTCGTCCTCGCGATGATCGAGACGAACGGTGTACATGTACACCTCGCCCAGGCCTGTCGCGATCGGACCCATTTCAGGGTTCACGCCGTCGGGCAGATTCTCTTGCACGCCCCGCAGACGCTCGCCCACCTGCTGGCGGGCGAAATAGATGTCCGTCGCGTCCGAAAAGACCGCCGTGATCTGCGCGAAGCCGTTGCGGCTCAACGAGCGCGTATATTCCAGGCCGGGGGTGCCGGCGAGCGCGGTTTCGATTGGAAACGACACCTGCTTCTCGACCAGCTCGGGCGAGAGGGCAGGCGCGCGGACGTTGATCTGGACCTGATTGTTGGTGATGTCCGGCACCGCGTCGATCGGTAGCCGGTAGAGGGAAAAGGCGCCGATGGCGGCGACGATGACGGTGAGGAGCAGGACTAGCCAGCGCTTCTCGACCGCCCAGGTTACGATACGGGCGATCATGGCTTAATCCTCGTGGCTCGCTTCGCCCTTGCCGATCTCGGCCTTGAGCGTGAAACTTCCGGTGGTGGCGATCTGTTCGTTGCCGGTCAGGCCCGACCGGACGATCACCGTGTCGCCCGACGCATCGCCGAGCTGGACCGGGGTCGCCTTGAAGCCGGTGGGCGTGCGCACGAACACGACCGACTTGCCCTCGAAACTCTGGACCGCCGTCGTCGGCACGCGGACCGCCCCGCTCCCGCCGCTGCCCGTGAGCTGCCCCGCCATTCGCCACCGCGATTGTCGAGGGTGGCGAGCGCAGGCACGAGCCGCGTCTGCGGATCAAGCGCCGGCGACACGAAGGTCACGCGGGCGGTCGCCTGACGGCCTGCCGCCTTCACCAGCACCGTATTGCCGGGACGCACCCGGCCCGCATCCTCGGGCTTGAGATTAAGCGCGATCGACACCTGGCTCAGGTTGGCGATGCGATAGAGTTCGGCATCCGCCGCGACCGTTTGTCCCAGCGTCACGGGGCGCGCAATGATCTGGCCCGAGATCGGCGCGGCAATGCCGAGCCGGTTGAGCCCGCCGCCGCCGACACCCGCCGCCGAAACCATGCTCTGCGCCTGCGTCAGGGCGATCCGCGCCTCCGTCGCCGCTGTGCGGGCGGCGATCAGATCCTGTTCAGGGGAGACTCTCTGCGCGAACAGCCGCTGTTCGCGCGCGAGGTTCGAATTAGCGAGCTGAAGCCGCGCCCGCGCCGCCTCGACCTCGCCCTTGATCTGCGCCGCCTCGCGGCTTTCGATGACCGCAATGGTCTGGCCGCGTCCGACCGATTGGCCGAGGTTACGGGTGAGCGCGACCACGCGTCCCGCAATTGCGGCCGAGACGACCTGCGTTCCCTGTGGGTCGCCCTCGATGATCGCGGGCAGCTCGATCGTCCCGGCCCCGCCGATGATCGGCCGTCCGACCTGGACGCCCGCTGTGGCGATCTGGTCGGCACCCAATGTGACGACGCCTTCACCGGCATGACCGCCTTCAGCACCGCCCTTTTCCGTGCCCGCTGCCGTCTCATTGGCAGCTGCGCCTTCGGCAGTTGCCTCGTTTCCGCCATCCTTGCCGCCGCAGGCAGCCAAGAGCAGGGCGAGCGACGCCGCGCCCGCGAGATAAAAGCTCTTCATCACTGATTCCCCCCATTGGGCGCACGAGCGGTCAGTCGCTCCACTTGCGCGCGGGCATTCTGGTAATTGGCAAGCGCGTCGATCGCGGCGACCCGCGTTTCGGCGAGCGTGCGTTCAGCATCGAGCAATTCGAGCTGGCCGAACTTGCCCTCGCGATAGCCGATCCGCGCGATGCGGGCGGCCTCCTGTGCAGCCGCCAGCGCCGGCCCCGACGCCGCACGAGCCGTCGTTGCGGCATTGGCCGCCTGCGCCTGCGCGTCCGTGATCGCCTGTTCGATGTCGAGCGCGGTCACGCGGCGCTGCGCATCCGCCTGGGTCCGCTGCGCGGTCGCCTGCGCAATCGCGGCGCGACCATTGTTGAACACCGGGATCGGGATCGACACGCTGAACACCGCCGCCATGTCGTTGGTCGCTTCCAGGCGGCGGATCGACGGCCCGACGTTCAGGTCAGGCACGCGATTGGCGCGCGCGAGCCGCACGCCGGCTTCGGCAATGGAGAAATCCGCGTTGGCTGCCGCCAGCGCGAGTGTGCCGGTCGTGTTGACCGGTGCCAACGGCCCATAGACGTTCACACCGGGAAGGCGATCGAGCAGCGTGTCATCGAGCAGGCCGTCGATCGGCCGTCCGATCCGACGCGCCAGATTGGCGCGGGCCGCCTCGGCCAAGCGAAGCTGCCGCTCCACATTGGCGTCGGCATTGATACGCGCGACATCCGCGCGCTGTTGCTCGAGTGGCGATGCCCGCCCTGCCTGCACGCGAACGCTCGCGGCCCGCAGCGCATCGCTGGCGATCCGGGCCTGATCGCGGGCTGTCATTACCCGGCGATCGGCCGCGACCGCTTCGACATAGAGCTGCGTTACCTGAAGCCGGACATCCGCCGCGATGATCGCGGCCTGGATCTCGGCCCGGGACAATTGCGCATTGGCGACCGCGACGCGGGCGCCGCGCTTGCCGCCTAGCTCGATCGGGATCGCAAAGCCGACCGTGGTTTCCGCGCTGCGGACCCCCCGATACGGCCCGGAGCCGATGACATTCTCGACTTGGCCTTGAACCACCGGATTGGGCCGCAAGCCGGCGACTGTGCGACCTGCACGGGCCGCGTCGATTCCAGCTGTCGCCGCTTCCGCAGCAGGGGCCGAACCGCCCGCTGCACTGACCGCTTGGTCAAGCGTGTAGACCGGCGCATCCTGCGCAACAGGCGCGGACGGTCCGACCTGCGCCTGCGCCATCGTGGCGCAAGACGCTGCGGCCAGCATGGCCGCGAGGATACGATTCATGAAAATAGGACTCCTGACGATGATCGACAGGGGCGCGCCAACGCACGCCCAAATCGGACGTCAGGCTTGGGGGGGCCTCAAATGGACCATGCCGGTGCGGCCGTCGAGCGACGCAGAGGCGGAGATTGTCGGCTTGGGCACTGTGAGGACGGGGGTATATTCCATCGTCGTGCGCGCAGGCGCGCCGACGTCGTGTCCGTGACAATAATTGTGATGATGCGGGACATTCTTGTCCGAGTCCGATGGCACCTGATCGATGTCACCGGCGGTATGGACCGTGAACTCAACGCCCGCGATGCTTCCCCCCGCCAGATCGGCGGCATGGGCCATGCCGGAGAAGCTGGTCAGGACCAGCATCAGGCATGTCAGGAAAGGCAAAAAGGCTCGCACTAGCTTGCCTCTATCACGGAAGGGTTTTCATGTCATTGCACTAATTCGAACCAAGGGTCACTGAGCCGGAACCCGAGCGGGATCGGTCGCGCCCGTTCCAGGCGAACCCGACCGCAATGGCGACCGCCATCAGGAGTTGCGCCAGCACCGATTGCCAAGTGGGAAACACGCCGAGCATCGACAGCCGTGGCACGTCCGCGAGCGGTGCGATGTTGATAAGGCCGGCTTCCTGGAGCGCGGCGACGCCTTTACCCGCCAGCACGACGGTCAGGACCGCCATGAGCCAGGAGCTATAGCGGAAGAACTGCGCGATCGGCAGCTTGCGACTGTAGCGAAGCATGGCCCAAGCGATCAGGCTGAGCAGTCCAATCGCCGACCCGGCCCCCGCGAGAAGCATCCCGTTGTCACCTTGCGCCGAAAGCGCGGCATAGAACAGGATCGTCTCGAAGACCTCGCGATAAACTACGACGAACGCCAGCCCGAACAGGAACCAGCCCGACCCGCCCGAGAGCGCCCGCGACATCTTCTCGCGAATATAGCGCTGCCACTGATCGGCCTGCGCCTTGCCGTGCATCCAAATCCCGACCGAGAGCAGCACGACCGCGGCGAACAGCGAGCCAAACCCTTCCGTCAGCTCCCGGCTCGCACCGCTGATCCCGATCGCATAGGTGGCGACCGCCCAGGTGATCCCGCCCGCGATGATCGCGCTGACCCAGCCGCCATGCACGTACCGCAGCGCCTCGCCGCGCTCGGCTTTACGCAGGAACGCGATCATGGCGACAACGATGAGCAGGGCTTCGAGCCCTTCACGCAGCAGGATCGTGAACGCGCCCAGGAACGTGGACGCTTCGGTGGCGGCATCAGGCGCGAGCGCCGCTTCCGCATCGTCGAAAAGGCCGCCCAGTACTGCGACCTTCTCCGCGAGATCATCGGGCGACGCGCCCCGGTCGATCGAGGCGCGGAACTCCCCCATCGCGCCCTCGATTCGACCCATCAGCGTCGCGTCGCGCGCGGTGAGTGTTGGCTCGATCGGCTCGAACCCATCGAGATAGGCCGACAGCGCCAGCTCTTTCGCCATGCGCGCATCGCCGCGCCGCGCAGCCGCCACGCTTTCGGCGAGTTTGGCGCGGGCGACCGCGAGCGAGCCGGGAGCCTGTTGTATCACCTGTTCGGGATGACGACGCAGGAACGCGAGCACTGGGTCAGCCTTGGCGTCGCCGATCGCCGCGCCGAGCGCGGCCGGGGTGAGCGCGACCAGGGTTTTCAGGTCCGGAATGCGCCGGCGAAGGGTCGGGTCGGATTTCCAAAGCCGCTCGCCTTCGCGCGCCTGCGCATCCGTGAAGGCGAAGCTCCCGGCTCGGAATGCTAACGCCCAGCGCTGATCGTTGGGCAGATCGGCGAAGCTCTGCATCGCGGTCCCGTCGATGCCTTGCGTCACCACCTGATAGAGCGCGAACACGCTGCGCTGGCGCGCGCGCTCGGCATCGGTGAAAGCAATCGGGGGCGTAGCGAGCTTGGCGGCGTCAGGGCCACGGCCGTTGCCCGTCATCCCGTGGCAGGACGCGCAGGATTGTCGGAACAGGGCATCGCTGGAGACGAGGTTCGGAGCCTTATCGGGCGCGAGCGGCACCGGGTAGGCGCGCAACAGATCGGCCGCGAGCCCGTGCGCCAATGTTGCCACCTGTTCAGTCGGTCCCTTTTCCGCGATCACCGCCTGGAGGTTGGCAGCCCGCTGGATGAGGGCTTGACGCTCCGGCTTCGCCGGCAGGCCCTGAAGCCGTGTCGAGACCGACGCGGCGAACTCCGTCATCTCGGCATATTCCGACGTGCTCTTGATCCGACCGTTGGCGACCGCGCCGCCATAATCGACGGCCATATAGTCGAGCAGCCGCCATGCGGTTTGCACGTCGCCGGGTTCGGCGATTGCCGCAGCAGGGATCAGCAGCGCCGCGAGCGCGGAGAGCAGCCGCAACGAGAGCATTGCCCGGATCAACGCGAGCAGACGCACTACCGCTCTCCCAATTCGCGCCGAGCGCCAGTGACGATTTCATAAGCGGAGTGGAGGAACAGGAGGGCGATGAGGCCGGCGACGGCGAGGTCCGGCCAGGCGCTTCCTGTCCACGCCACCAGACCGGCCGCGGCGATCACCGCCACGTTGGCGAGCGCGTCGTTGCGGCTGAACAGCCAGATCGCGCGAACATTGGCGTCCCCTTCCCGGAAACGCGCAAGCACCAAGGCGGACACGACATTGATCGCGAGCGCGACAACGCCGATTGTGCCCATCAGTTCGGCATCGGGCGCGGTTGCGTTCAGGGCGCGCCAAATCGCGAAACCGATTACGCCCACGCCAAGCGCACCGAGAAACAACCCCTGCGTCAGCGCGACCTTTGCCCTCGCCCGTGCGGACCAGGCAAGCGCGAGAAGACCGATAAGGCTGATCGACCCGTCCCCGAGAAAATCGAGGGAATCCGCTTTCAGCGCTTGGCTATCGGCGATGAACCCGCCGAACAGCTCGGCGACTCCGAAGCCGAGGTTGAGCACCACGACGGTCAGCAGCGCACGGCGATAGGCCGGATCGGTTTGCGCGCGCGCGGGCTCCCCGTGGCACCCGCAGCTTTCGGTAGAAGCATTCATGCGGCCTTCCTTACCACCTCCAGTCGCTGTAGAAGCAAGCGAAATGTGCGACACGTTCGCATAAGCAAGGATGGCATGATGAAGCCGGTGATGATTGGGCAGCTCGCCAGCGAGACCTCGACGAAGGTGACGACGATCCGCTTTTATGAGTCGATCGGGTTGCTCCGATCCGCCCCTCGCACGGCGTCGGGTCGCAGAACCTACGATGCCAGTGACATTGAGCGTTTGCACTTCATCCGCAACGGTCGCCGGCTTGGCTTCTCCGTCGACGAGATCCGTTCGTTGATGGGGCTGGCGCAGAACCCGGACCAGGATTGTGGTGCCGCCTCAGCTATCGCTGCTCAGCACCTCAAGGATGTGGAGGAGAGACTGGCGCAACTCGCGGTGTTGCGGGATGAGTTGGCAATGCTCAGCCAGAGCTGCACCAAGGCGCGCATGGCCGATTGTCGGATCATGAAGGCGATCGGCAAAGGCCACCCTCAAGCCGATCAATAATAATCGGCCAGCCTGAGCTCGCGCACATCACCCGAGGCCATCGTCAGCTTTACGAGGGTGCCAGCAGGCCGGGAGCGCACTTGCCAGAGCTCCCCACGCGTATAGTTCGCATCGATCGAATGGCCGTTCACCGCCACGATCCGGTCGCCGACCGCCCAGCCAGCCTTTTCCGCGGGACTGTTCGCCGCCACATGAACAACGGTGAGCGCCGTTGGTGAGGCTGCGAGGCCAAGGCCGCTACGGTCCTTCAGCATCGGCAGGCGACGACGAGGACCGAGTGGCCGGAGCCACACGAATCCGGCGGTCACGTCGAACACCACGTCGAATTGAGCGATCAGCGGTAGGCCGACATTGCCAACCGTGCTGGTGGAGAGCCAAGCTCTCATCCCGAGTGTGGGGACGTTCGAGACGCCAAGCCCTTCGATGTTGATGTTCTGGATCGTGAAAGCATCGTTGATACGCACACCATCGACGCCGCCGATCGCCGCGGTCGAGACGAGCTTCCCGTTCAACAGCCCTTGATCGCGGGCATAGGCCGACGAGAGCATCAGCGCGGCCGAGCTGCCAAGATCGATCATCAAGGGCACGGGAGGCAAACCCGAGACGGAAGCTCGAATGAACAGCTCCTGCTTGGCACCGCGCCCGAGCGCGACAGCGCGCCAGTCGGGACCGGCGAGAAACGTGCCTGACTTGACGACCGCCATACGCCTTTTCGCGAAATCGAGCGCGATGCAGCTACCCGTGAACATATCGGCACCGAGGAGGATATCGATCGGTCGTCCGAAGGCCGCCGACACTGAACTCAGATCACCAACGACGGCAAAGGGTAAGCGACGGGTTTCGCGGGCGAGCTGTACGTCGATGTCGCGGACCAGCAGCACCGGGGCCTTGGCGCTCAGCCCGCTAATCATGCGCCGCTCACCATCGTTCAAGCCGAGCTTCGCCGCGAGCGCCGTGCTCATGATCGACGCGCCGCTGCCACTGTCGAGCACCGCCCGCACCGGCACTCCGCGCACTTGTGCCGAAACAAGGAGGGTATCACCCGTGCCGACTTCCAGCGGCTCCCATTCGAGGTGAGCCGCACCGAAGTTCCACGAGCCCGCAGACCGGGAAGTCTGTCGCGCGAGCGTTGGAGAACCGAGCACCAAGCCGGTTCCACAGGCCACCAGCCGCGCCACTAATGAGCGTCGAGACATACCGATTGCTTCAACACGGGCCGTCAAAAAGCCACCTCCAGCCCCCCGTCCGCAGGAGAGCAAATTGCGGTTACATGCTCCAGCCACTGGAGGAGCAAGTGCTTTTGGTGCGCCCGAAAATCCTCAGAAGCGCTTGGAGAACTTTAGATGAAGGATGGTGCAGACCGCTTAGATGCCTTCCCGATAACGAACGGTTCCGGGGGACGCTGGGCCGATCGGGACCGCAAACGGTGTAAACGCTCGCGCTAAGTGGCGGCATTCTGATCGCGCTATTTGTCGGCGAGCGTCGCTACGCGGCTACCGGCTTGGTCTCGGCCGATCGCACATAGGCGTAGAGTTTTGGCTTGGAGATGCCGAGCATCGAGCAAATCTTGGCGATCGGCATCGTGTTCTCGTGGTAGAGCCTGACGGGCAGGTCGCGCTTTTCCTTGCCGAGTGCGGCCGGCCGGCCACCCTTCTTGCCGCGAGCGCGGGCTGCGGTGAGACCGGCCTGGGTCCGCTCGCGGATCAGGTTGCGCTCGAACTCCGCCAATGCCCCGAACAGGTGGAAGGTAAGCTTGCCCGACGTGGTGGTCGTGTCGATCGCCTCGTGCAGGCTCAGCAGCCCGACCTTTTCCTCGTCGAGGTAGGTCATCCATCCGATCAGATCACGGAGCGAGCGGCCGAGCCTGTCGAGGCGCCAGACCACCAGTGTGTCGCCGGCGCGAAGCAGCTCCTTCACCTTTTCCAATCCAGGGCGAGCGGCAGTCGCCCCGGAGGCCTTGTCGGTGATGACCTTCTCGCAGCCGGCAGCCTTCAGCGCATCACGCTGGAGGTCCAGGTTCTGCTCGGCGGTCGATACGCGGGCGTAACCGATTTTCATGCGTAGGGCCGGTGGCGCCCCGATCGGGCGCGGTTTGGGAAGAAAGTCGTCATCGGCAGGTCTATGTTGCCCTAGTTTTCTTTACCGGGTAGATTTACGTCGAACAGGCCGGTTTGGCAACGCGAGCGGACTCGCATGGCGATGGGCAGGCAAATCTCCGTTTTCCTTACCTGCGACACGGACCGTCGGCGGTGACGCATCCGGCGCTTGTCCCGCCGCTGGCGATCGAGCGCTACCGCGTCCTTGAACCGCACCTCGCCGATGGCATCCCGCTCGCGGACCTCGCCCGCACCGGCACGCTGAGCGAGCGGACGTTGCAGCGCTGGCTCGGGCGCTACCGTGCCGAAGGACTTGCCGGTCTCGCGCGTCTGCCGCGCAACGATCGGGGCAGGCTGCACCTGCCGGAACATCTGGTCGAACTGACCCGCACTCTCGCCACCAAGCGCCCGCGACCCCCGGTCGCCGCCATTCACCGAAAGGTGCAGGAACTCGCCATCGCGCATGGACACCGAACCCCCAGCTATGCGGCCGTCGCGCGTGTCGTCAGGGCGATACCGGCAAGCCAGATCGCCGCAGCCTCCGATCCGGCCGTCTACCGCGACCAGCACGAGCTAGTGCATCGGCGCGAAGCCGCGACCTCGAACGAGATGTGGCAGGCCGATCATACCGTTCTCGACATTCTCGTGCTCGATGATGCCGGAACCCGGTGCGTCCTTGGCTGACCGTCATCGTTGACGATCACAGCCGAGCCATCGCCGGTTACTTCCTCAGCCTCGATGCCCCCAGTGCCCTCAACACGGCGCTCGCCTTGCGGCAGGCGATCTGGCGCAAGCCCAATCCCGAATGGATCGTCAGCGGCATTCCCGAACAGCTTTACGTCGACAACGGCTCGGATTTCATCTCCGAGCATATCGAGCAGGCGTGCATCGCCCTCAAAATCCGCCTCATCCATTCGCTGCCGGGGCGTCCTCGCGGGCGCGGCAAGATCGAGCGGCTGTTCCGCACCATCAACGACATGTTCCTGCCCGACCTGCCCGGCCACCTGATCGCGGGCAAGCCGCTGTCGGCGCCAGTGCTCACGCTCGACGAGCTGCGCGCCCGCTTCGAGGCGTTCGTGTGCGGCGTCTATCATCGTCGCCCGCATGGCAGCACCGGCGAACCGCCGATCACGCGCTGGCAGAAGGGCGGGTTCCTGCCCGCAATGCCCGACAGCCTTGAACAGCTCGACATGCTGCTCGTGCACGTGCCCAAGCCCCGTAAAGTGCTGCGCGACGGCATCCGTCTGATGGGCAGGCGCTATGTCGAACCCACGCTCGCGGCCTTCGTCGGCGAGCAGGTCGAGGCGGTCTATGACCCCCGCGACCTGACCGAGATCCACGTCTACCACCAGGGCCGGTTCGTCTGCCGTGCGCTCAGCTCCGAGCACGCTGGGCACCCGTCGTTGCGCGCGATCCAGCGCGCCCGGCGCGGCGCGAAGGAGCGCGACAAGCAGGTGCCTGCCCCCACGGAGACCTTCGATGGCGACCAAGAGGATACGGCTTCCCGGCCCACCACCTACCGAGGGCTCCGGCTCTACGCCGCTGACGATTGAGTTCCTGGTCGAGCAGCCGTTCCTGGCGACCCGCGAACATGCCCGGTTCGTCGAGTTTGCCGAAGCCTGCGCGCACTACCGCTATATCGGCGTGTGTCATGGCCGGCCGGGCGTCGGAAAGACGCGATCGGCGCGCGAGTTTTCCAGCTTCCCCGACCTGGGGGAATATGCCGCGCTCCGTCCCATTGCCGCGCTCCTTGGCGAAAAGGTCGCTCGCTGCCGCGCCGTCTTCTACACCGTGTCGGTCAGCAACACGCCCAAGACGATCGACGCGGTGTTGGGCCTCAACCTCATTAAGCTGGGCTATGCCCGGCTGACGGTCGCGGGCGGCTCGCAGGACGAAATCACCCATGACGCCGCCCGCATCGCCTGCCCCCTCGTCATCGTCGACGAGGCCGACCGCCTGACCATAAAGTCGCTCGAACATCTCCGCGACATGGCCGATCGCCACGGCTTCGGGCTGATCCTGATGGGTATGCCGGGCTTGGAGAAGCGCCTCGCCCGCTATGCCCAGCTCTACTCGCGGATCGGCTTCGTCCACGAGTTCAAACCGCTTACCGAGACCGAAATGCGGCTGCTGCTCGCGACCCACGCCGGCGATTTCGGGATCAGCTTCGACCCGGCCCAACTCGACGCGATCGAAGCGCAGGCAGCCGTGATCCGCATCACGCGCGGCAACTTCCGGCTCATGGAGCGCCTGTTCGCGCAGATGCGGCGGATCATGACCCTCAACCGCGTCGAGGAGGTCACCGCTGACATCGTTCAGGCCGCGCGCGATTGCCTCGTCATCGGACCCGGCAACTGACAAATAGCGCGATCAGAACGCCGCCATTTAGCGCGAGCGTTTACACAGGATAAGATCCATACCGTTTCCGGAACCACTTTCTTGTTTCCTCTTCGAAATTGGACTGTGCTGATGAGTTTGAGCGATGGTGGCTTCGCTCATACACTACGCGCTACCAGGCCCCTGCCCGTTTCTTAGGCTTAACGTTGTAGCTCAAGACCCCGGGGGCTCAGCCTCCCTTCTCCGGTTCTTGCCGCTGCGCAAATCCCTCGATCTACCTGCCGCCGTCGTGTGGTCGCACGGCATCATCCAAAGACCTATTTAGGCCGTCATGACTAGCCAATCTTCGCCATAAGGCGCCCCGCCGCCCCCTGCTCTGCCGCGAGATTGCGATTATAAGCGAGCGGCATCCGCGGCGACTTCCACCGCAGCGCGTCCATGATGCCGGCCAAATCCTCCCCGCTGGCGAACAGGTCCTGATTGAGCCCGATCCGCGTCGAGTGCGCACTGATCCCCTTCAGCAACCGCGCCAGATCGTCCGCCGTCAAATCGGGCAGCGCGCCACGGTCGAACGCGCGGCCGATGATCGACCGAAAGATTGGTCCGATCGAGCCCGGGTGCAGCGCCACGGCGCCGATGTCATACTCGACCCGCGCCTTCACAGCGGGCTTGGACAGCGTCTTGCGCAGATCCCAGGTCTCCCGGCCCGAGATGCTGTCGATCGAACGACCCTTCACAGCCGCCCGCGCTTTGTAGCGCCGTACCTGCACCCGCCGGAACAACGGCCCCGCGTCGATCCCAGCGGCCTCTCTCCACGCCGCGACAGCCCGCACAGAGCGGGGCGACAAATAGGCTGTGGCTCCCTCGCCCTCCTGATCGCCTTTGCTTCGCGCGATGGCGAGGAGGCGCGCTTCGGGATCAAGCGCCTCGAGAATGTCATTGATGCTGATTGCGACGAGCTCCGATGCACGGAGCCCCGTGTCATAGGCCACCGACAACAGGGCTCGGTCCCGCAAGCCTGGCAGATCGCCCGCGCACGCCTCCAGCAAAGCTCGCACATTCAGTCCGCGAGGACTGTCGCGCTCCACGTCTCGCACTGGCCCCTTGAAGCGCAAGGGACGCGCCTGAGCCTGCGCGGTGCCCTTCTCGCGCCGGATCGCGCGTAGCCGCAGCTTCACGAGATCAGCCTGGGTGGGATCCTTGAGATCAAGCAGCTGATGGATCTTGGCGATCGACGCCTTGTAGCGGCCAAGCGAGGCGGGCTTGGCCCCCTGCCCTGCCCGCGCGTCGAGATAGTCGGCGACGATCTCGGGCGTGGCCGGCAGTGCAATCCGGTTGTTGCGCCGACACCACGCATCGAACGCCTCGACGTCGGACTTGAGCGCACGGATGCTGTGGGGCGATGAAGCGGCCTGATAGGCGGCGATCAGGCCCTCGTTGACGGTGATGCGCTCGCCGGCGCGCATCTGCACGATCGTCCACGCAAGGTCGGCCGGCGCCCTGATGTCGGCTGCCAAAATTGACGTCATCGACGCCTTCCGTGACAGGGTTCGCGTGCCATAATTGATGGCAATGCGGCACGCGCATTTACACGCCGCTGAATTGAACTACCTTCCCTGTCATGTCCGCGGTCCCTTCCTGGCGTGCTGGCTTCGAATTGGAGGTCATCCTCGGTGACCTAGGCGATCCCCGTTTCGAACGAGAACTACGTGAGGGTGAGGCCATGGACGAGGCTTCGCCGACCTTCTGCCGGGCCTTCGCGTCAAAATTGCGCGAGCTGACAGGACGATCTTGGTCAGCCCCCTCCAAATCCCCGAAGCGCCCCGGCTTCTACGTTGTCCCGGAATATGGGCTGGACCCATTGAATTGGCCGGAATGCCGCCTCGCCGGCGTGGAACTGTTGACTCCTCCGTTGCCCCTCGACGAAGCTGAGGCGGTCAGAACCGAACTCTACGAGGCAATCTACGAGATCGACGGCGATTTCAATTTCTTCGCCAGTGAACACACCGATGGCTGCGGTTGGCACATCAACATTGATGCCGGTGATGGCTACCGGCTCGATCCGGACCGCTTCATCCTCGGCGTCGATGAACTGCTGCTGCTCGCGAACAACGATCGGCTGTTCAGCCGCTACACTGGCCTGCAACGCCATGCTGTAGGCGTTCCGCTGCTGCGCCATCTGGCGCAAGATCCGGAAGGCAAGTTCCTACTCGGAACGGCCCTCGGCAATCTGCTCGATGCGAGTGCCGGACGCGACAAAGGCTACGCCGCCAACTTCGGCAAGCTCTTGAAGGGCTATCTCGAATTGCGCCATTTCAGCGCAGAGTCGTTCTTCAACGGCCCCCATCTCATCGAGCAACTCGAGCGCATACCCGCGGCCTTCGAGGTTTGGCCCGCCCACAGCCATCCCTTCGAGCAGGCCTTCCGCCACAAGTTCCTGCTGCTTTCGCGCTGGCTTGCCCGCATTCGCGCCAAGCTGGAGTGGAATCTGACCCACGGCCTGGTCGCCGCCGCGGGTCGCGTCCATTTCGCCGGCGAGCCGCTCGGCCACCTGATGGCCAATGGCCTGGTCGAGCTCAATCTCTACGGGCGCGGCGAACATGAGTATGTCGCCACCATCCGCGACATCGTCCTCGCCGATATTCCCGAAGCGGTCGCCTTGCTCGCGCTCGATCTTGCCGAGCTCTACAATCTCGGCGTCCGGCAGCGTGCCAGCAGCAACAAAGCGTTTCAGCGGGCAGTGCTCCAGCTGGCCGGACAACTGAGAAAGGCGCCTGGCCTTTCGAGTTCAGCGCAGCTGGACGAGCTGGCGAAGGTCGAGACGCTGCGACGGGCGATGCATCCGCAATTCTATGCGGCAACCAAGCCATAGAGCTACCCGCCCTCCCCTGTAGGCAAGTGTCCTACGCGGCCGTTCCTCCGTCGCTGTCGCGCAAGCGTCCCAGCACCCGTGCCGCCGCATTGTTACCCACGGCCAGTTCGCGCGCATAGCGTAGCGCGGTGGTTGGCGACGACCAGCGCAGGGCGAGGGCAATTCCAGACCCATCCTCACCCGCCGCGAACAGATCCTGGGTCAGCCCGACCCGGAACGAATGGGCGCTCAAGGCCCGAACGGTGTCGCCTTCCATCCCGGGCTCAAGCTCGACATGGCCGAGATCGATCGCCTCGAGCACCCGGCGGCGCAGGATCGCGACCACACCCTGGCGGGTGAGCGGCTTGGCGCCAATGTAGTGCCGCACGACCCGCTGTCCGGCAGGATCTGGCGGACTGGTCAGCACATTGATCCGACGAAACACCGGGCCTTCGCTGAGGCCACTTGCCAGCAACCAGGCCGACAGACGCGCCATGGTGTCACCCGACAGCCAGGCCAGAGCCCCCTCCCCCAGCTGGTCTGTCTTGGAATGCCCGATCTCGAGCCGGCCGCTGCTGTCACCCGCCTGCCGCAGATCGGCAACCTCGGTGCCCACCAATTCCGAGACCCTGAGACCCGCGTCATAGGCCAGGCTGATCAGCGCCGCATCCCGCAGACCAATGATGTCGGTGCCGCAGGACGCGAGCAGCGCTTTTACCGTCACCCCCTCGGGAGCCCCCTGCCCTTCGGCCATGGCTTCGCCAAGCCGCAGCGGCGCGGCCTGACGCTGGCGTTGCCGCTTGTCACGGCGGATCCCTTTCAGGGTATCGCGCACCATCCCGGCCTGCGTTGCCAGCGGCTCTTTCTCGCCAAACCCCAGCATGCGATGAACTCGGGCAATGCTGGCGATCCGCCGCGCGAGCGTCGCGGGCCTGGCAGGAGCGCGCGTGTCCGAACCCTTCGCCAGCCAGCGCAGGTAGTGGACGAGCGTTTCCGGCTCGGCGGGAACCGCAGTGGCAACCGGCCGGCGCGACTTGCACCAGGCGAGGAAGCACTTGAGGTCTGCGGTGATCGCGGCCTTGGTCGCTGGCGCCATCGCCGTGACCGCCGCCTCGAAGGCGACCGAACGGGCGCCGCGTGCGTCGATCAGCGGCGCGTAGCGGCGCAAGACCAGCTCGACCGAAGACGGGAACGGTTGATCAGCTGCGGCGAGCATCGTTGTTTCCGGCGGATTTCACCGAACCTTTTTGGGCAAAATCGGTCCTTTCGGCAACACCGATTTTACCATAATATCAGATTATGGAAATTCCGCGATTCTGACAGTCGGACAGATAGGATACCAAACTGCACATTAGGTAAACTTTGTGATTGACCCAGATTCCCGGCGCAGGTAGCCAGTTCGGAACAGCAGGCAGGAGGGTCATTCGCTTGAACAGCGCGATCGACGCCGGTCCCATCGCCTTCCGTATCGGCCAGATCGATGCGCTGGCCAAGTGCCTGCTCGCCTCGCATGCCTTCTATTCCCCGGAAATGCGCGCTTCGCTGGCGCTCCACTGGCTCTCGCGCGCCTGGGAGCAATACCGCCAGGACCGGGGGATCACCCTCGGGACCTCGCTGATCGGCGCCGAATGCGCCGCCGAGCGCAATGCATTCCTCACCCTGCTCGAACGCGCCCTGTGCCCCCGCGAAAAGCCGCTCACCCAAGCGATCCGGACGGTGCGCAAAATCGCCATCCGACCGATGGCCAGCGAGGCCGCCGACGCCGAGGCCATCGCCGCCGCGAGCACGGACGACCTCGATGCGGTGCTCGAAGCGCTCGGTCAAACCAAGCTGCCGCAGGCCCCGCTTGAACGGCTGCTCGCGCTCGTCGACCGGTTCCGCTATTCGAGCGGCGATGAGCGCGATGCCCTGTCGGCCACCGCCCGCACGCCGTGCTGGGCGATCAACCTGGCGGCTGTGGCGCTTGGGTCAGCCTTCCGGCTGAGCGAAAGCCCCCTGCCCTTCGTCGGCGTCGTCCAGCGCCGGCTGTTCCGCGCCGATCGTGACGCTGGCGAACGGCGCAGCGACGGCCGCGAAAGCCTGCTTGCCGCGCTCCACGGCACCGCCTGTGATGTGGCCCGCCCGCCGCGTGCGGCCGAGATTTTCGCGCGCGAGTTTCCGAGCCAGCGTTCGAACTCACGGCTTTACCTCGCCTGGATGCTGCTGTTCGGGCTTGGCGGACTGACCCCCGCGCAGCTCGCCCGTGCGCTCCCCGCCACCAAGGCGGGCGCCGCCAAGCTGCTGCGGCACCTCGAAGCCCGGCATCTGGCCCAAGCCCAGGGTCCCTTTGCGCCCTTTGTCTGCGCCATCACGATTCCCATGGCCCTGCCCGATTGGCGGCATGAGACGGTCTCCTAGGCGGCCTGGAGCACCTCTTCCCGACCTTGCCGGGCCCGCAGCGCACCATAGGCGCAGAGCAGGCTCAGCAAGTCAGGAGCGATCCAGTGCGAGCGCGGCGTGGCTTTGAAGGGGGCCTGCAGGCGATATGGCGGTTTCTGATCGGCCAGCCTGCCGCCGCCGGGCGTGGGCCGCTCGGGCAGAGCTTGCGACATCAGGGCCTCGAAACGCCGCGCGGCGGCATCGCGCCGACCATGCGCCAGGGCCAGCATGGCGATGCGAGCCGCTGAGAAATGGTACACATTCGCGGCGAACCGGTCCCGGTAGGCAGGGTCGATGGCCCGGTGCCTCTGCCATTCCGACTGCCGGACCAACTGGGCAAGAGCCGCGGAATTGCGCCGGATTGTCTTCTGCGATGGCCTCGCCACCGCAAGCGAGCGTTCGGCCAGAACCACCAAGCGCACCAATTGCGCCAACGCTAGCCGACCGCCCGGTTCGCCTGGCACTTTGCCCATATCGCTCAGTGGCAGGCCGTGCTCCTGGCACCGCCAGCTCGCCCGCAGGATCCATTCGCGCCGGATGAATTCGGGCTTTCCCGCCCGCCGCGCCTCGTACCAGCACCGTGCACAGGCATAGTGGCGCAATCCGCGCGGCAGCAGAGCGCTTGCCTCGCAAGCCAGAAATGTCGCCGAAATCCGCTCCTTCTCGCATTGCACCGCCCAAGCAAGCCGCTCGACCAGGCCATCAAAGGCCTCGTGCCACGCCGCGTCGAGGCCGCGGCTGCCGCGTGCCAGGTCCTGTCCGGCCAGCGCCGGTTCAATGCCGAGATGGCGGAAAAGCACGCTTCGGCTCAATTCATGCGCACTTCCGACCCGATCGATCCACGAATCGAAGCACTCGTCCGCGAGCGGGCGCACGCGGAATGCGAGCGGTTCCGGCTCGAGCCCGAGGGCGATCACCGCGACGGATGGTTCGGCAGCAGACCCGCCGCCTCGCGGATATCGGCGAACTCCACGCGTTCGCGGCCATGGCGGCGGGCGACCTTCTGCCCCCAATGCAGCAACCGCTTGAAATTGCCGGTAACCCCGAGGCTGTGACGCCAGAGAAATTCGGCGATTTCGGGCTCGGCGAGCCGCTCAGGCTCGATCAGCTGCATCCCCTGCCCCAGAACCCGGATCAGGCGCTGCGACGGCTCTCCCGGCGGCCAGGGATTGAGCCGCACGATGATCGAGCGATAAGCCAGTTCGACATCCTCGGCAAAGATGTCCGCCGCGACGTCGAGCCCCGCCACCACCATCGGCACATTGCCTTCGCTCATCAGGAAGCGGAAGGCGTCGAGCGTATCGCGCCGCGCCCTTCCGCCAGCGGTGAGGATCGCATGGACATTGTCGATCCCCACAAGCCGCGTCCTTTGGCGGCGCAACAGCTCGACGACCTTGAGATCGGCGATCCGGTGCGTCTTGCCGGTAATCGGCCAGCCCTGCTTCCACAGCAGCGTCAGGTTGATCTTGAGCGCGGTCGAACCCGAAGGGATCACCGTGCGCAGCATCGGTTCGTAACGCGCCTCGCCCCATTCCTCGGGTTCGGGAAAGTCGAGCGCAATCCGGCGCTGGGTCTCACGCAGGATCGAGGTCTTGCCCATACCCGACTGGCCGACCAGCAGGACGCAGGGTGGCCGCTCGTCGGGCTCGTCATGCGCCAGCTCGACAAGCGTCTCGACCGCGCGGCGCGCTTCCTCGAAATCGATCCAGAAGGCCGAATGTACGCTCATTTGCGCCACTTGAGCCAGTCATCCTGCGGCAGATCGGCTGCCGGGACCCAGCGAACCTCGGACCACTCGATCCGGCCTTTCGCTTGGGGCGAGTGCGATACCCCTTCCCGCTCCCGGCGCTTGCGTTCCTGCCGACTGCTGGCCGTGCGATGGCGGGCCGCGAGAACTTCGCGCCGCGCAGCCTCGATATAGCGCGCGGTCGCCGCCTGCGCGCCGTCAGCCTGGAACGCTGCCCCTTCGCGCCGCAGGCGTTGTCGTTCGGCTTCCCATTCGGGCTCGCTGACGTCGGGATAGTGGCCAACTGCCGGAAGGGTGACGAACTGGCCGTCGATCTCAGCGTAGACCTCCTGCAAGGTGCGCTCGTCGTGGTGCACGGCGATCTGCTGACCGATCCAGGGCGCAAGCACCGGATGCCAATAGCGGCGATGTAGGATCTGCACGCCATAAGCCTGCACTGTCCGCTGCCGCGCAGGCAGGAATTGACGGGTGAGATGCTCGACATCGAGGCAGGCCGGAAGTAGCGGAAGATGGCCCGAAACCGCCATTTTCCAGGCCTGCGCGGGGCATTGTCCCCCCAGCCCCTTGTGCGGCGCGTTGTGATAGATGGCGATCTGCAACAGCAGCCAGCGCTCGAACTCCGCCAGGGTCATCGCCGCCGCCATGCCGGCATCGTAGCCGTCACGCTGGGTCACATTTCCGCCGGTCGCACCCGGCAGCAGCCGCATCCTGCCAACCAATGTGCCGATCAGCCGCTCGATGTGCCCGCCAAAGTGCGCCGGACCACGCGGCCGGATATCGGGATCGATGCCATTGGCTAGGCAGGCACGCCTGAAGCTATCCGCCCGGTGCGGAGCGGCATGGTCGGCATGTAGACGGCGAAATTGCCCGTGCATCGGGTAGGAAACATCGACGCCCAGTTCCTCAAGCAGCGGTTCCTTGGGTAACAAGGCATTGGCCACCGCCCGGCCGCAGCGGAAGATTGAAGGGTCCCCAAAACTCACATAAAAGCCCAGAATACTGCGGGTCCAGACCTCCACCAACAGCGTAATCCACGGGCGGGCGAGTTCCTCGCGATGCGTGCTATCGACCAGAATCACGTCGGCGCGGGTGTGATCCATCTGGACCAGATCGAGCAGGCCGTCGCTGCGGTATTCTCCCGGATGCGGTTCGTGGGCGCTGCGTTGCTTCGAGCCCATGCTCGATTTTGCCCGCTGCGGCTCCGAAATCTCCCCGATCAGGCGGATCAGGGTGCGCTCGCTCGGGACCTCGTCCGGTGAGAAGCGGAACTCCCCATCCTCCGCAAGCAGCAATCCGTGGATTTCGCGGGCCGCCAAGGCCGCCGTTGGCGGCGGCTTTGCCAGGAATATCTCATGGGTGAGCCGCTCGATTGCCGCTTTTACCGGCGCGGCGATGCGGTGGCTGCCAATCTGGGGGCCGCGCGGTGTCGGAGCGAGGCTAGCGGCCACCGGGTTTGCGCGGAATCTTGCCGCCAACCGGCGTACCTGGCGCGCGCTGAGGCCTGTCGCAGCTGAAACTTCGGCTATGACCCGTGCGGATATCGATCCATCGAGTGGAACATGGTGCCTGAAGATCGGATATAGCTCGGCACCGGTCGCCAGCGCCTCGGTTGAGATGGCCTTCGCCGGCTGCGGCTTCCGCTCGATCACCCGCCCTCCCCTGGCCGGAAATCGACCCGTTCGATGACATCAATTCTGGCAGAGCGCCCGACATGGTTTTCCGGCCTGCCAGAATTAATGCTCCCGGAGTCGCACTAATGCATTGATATTGAGTGCATAAATTCGGTTGCCAGAAACTTTGGCAGCCGACATTCGCCGGCCTGCTCCCGCTGGTCGATCCCGCCGATCGCCCGACCGCGGACTTGCGCCCACCCCGCGCCATGGTCGCCGCTCTGCTCCGCGCACTCGGCCACAGCAGCTGGGCACCGCTGGCCTCGCTGGCCGTTGAAATGGGGCCGGCCCTTATGGCCTGGGCCGATGAGCAGGGAGAGGAGGATCACGGTTCACCCGGTCTCCTGTTGGAGGACGCCCGGGATCTTCTGGCAGCCTTGCCTGCACCAGCGAGCGCCCTCCCCTTCGACCTCTTGAGCGCTGTCCACCGCGCTGTCGCGTCAAGCCCGCTGTTCGCGCCCGGGGAGTTTGTGCCGACGCCGCTGCGCATCGGCGACTGGCGCGTGACCGTCGAACGGCCACCCTCCCCTTCCCCGCGCTGGGCGGTCGAAGTCCTGCTCGGCGAGCCCTTCCGCCGGGCTGGCTATTTGCCGCACGCGCTCCCGCTGACCGGGCTGCTGCGCCTCGACGCCCTGGACGGTGACAGCGAGGAATCGCGCGCAGGTCGGGCTGAAGCGCTCCTGCGCCTCGCCGAGGGGCTGGGAAAGGACGTTGGCGAGGCGCGGGCGCTGGCGGAGGACGCGATGCGGCTCGGCACCGACCGGCGCAGCACCTCGCGGGTGCCAGCGCTGTATGCGCTTCTGGCCGGGTTCGGGGCGATGCGCTCGGCGCAGGTGGAACGGCTGCTCGGCGTCTCCCGCCTCGGCCTGCGCAAGATGCTGTCCACGCTGGAGGAGGACGGGTGTGTCTCACGCACCACGATCGGTGGGGTTCACCTTTACAGTGCCGCGAGGCCGAGGTCCGGAATCGAGGCCCCTCCCCTGCCCGCCTCCCCGTTCACGCCCGACGCGCTGGTGGAATTTGATGCGGCCATGGATGAGGTGGATGCCTTACTCTCACGACTGAGGCCGAACGATCCATGAGAACTGCCCCAATTGGCGTTAGCGTACCATGTCCAGCGTATCCCAGTCATTGAGCGTCTGCCTGATGTATCGCCTCAGGTTGCCACGAAAATTGCGTTGCGAAACGGGGATCCAAAGCAAGTCTACTTTGGTGGAGGTGCGGGTCGAGGTTGAATGGACAGCGCCCTCCCTTTCTCTCTCATAAAATAGACATTTTCAGAATCCGCCGCAGGCGCATGCGTTAGAGGGGTTAAGCCTTATAGTTAGAATGTTACTGGGTTTGAGGCTCGCAGAAACTGCCGGAATTTGGGCGATTCGCTGCCTGTGGATAGAATCCAATAACACGACGATTAAAGCCTGATAACACGATGGCGAGATTCTAATAACACGACGCTGGGGATCTGATAACACGACGGGTAGATCGGGAGGTGTGGATAAGTCTCTGCCGGTGAGTGTGAGAACTACCCCATAGCGCAGAGGTTAGTGTTCCGATTCGCTTTTGGCCTGCAGACCCCAAACCTATAACTACCTCCGCCGGGCCGGTTGTCGGTTCGAGCGTGTTATCGGGAATGTGACGTACCCGGTCCATCGTGTTATCGGGAATGGATATTCTCCTTCGCCACTCTGCTGTCAATTTTGCAGGCTGATCTATAGAATATCGAGGGGCCTTCTGTCCTTGCTCTGGTTTGAAGTTGTTTGCTTGGCGAGTGTGGAAATTGGCCAGGTTGGGGTAGTTTTCCGGATTGATTGCCTGGCTATCGGACGTGTTTTTAGAATCGTGGAGCCGACGTTCTGAAGCGTTCAGGTCGTCAGATTGTGGGGGATTCCCGTAGGCGTTGGCCTTCGTGCTGGTCCGTCTGAGCGATTCCCGAAAACACGATGCGGTGCACGCCGATGGCGGTACAGTGCAGACGATGCCAATCGACATCTGGCACCGGGACCGCATGGTAGTTTGTGTTGTAGTCCCTGCCCTGCTCGTAGCTGATACCGACAGAGACCTGATGCTTTGACCTATCTCGAGCGGTGGGTGGAAGAGGTGTCAGAACCCAGGCAGTGTGTGCTTGTTACGCTCGTGGTGTTTCTTCATGAAGCCGTAGAACCGCTTGGAATAGTTCCGCGGCATCTCGTTAGGATTGCTGTTCAGGAACGCGTCGAACTGCTTGATTAGGACGTCCAGATCCCAGCCAGGGCATTCGGTTTTGATCGCGATATAGGTCTCGGGGTCGAGCACCTCATGCGCCCGTCCACCGCGCCGGCGTGGCGTGGTAGCGGCTTTTGCCGCGTAGGCTGGGTCATGCGGGTCTTGGCTCGGGTTCGGATCGGCGACTTTGAGGTTCGAGATGGCGCGTTGCACCAAGGCATGCGTGAGGCTCGGGTCAACGAGGTCGTCTGCCGCTTGGATGGCTGACGGCTGAAGCGGTTTGTCCGCGTCGGGATGCTTTGGATTGGTCGTGCGACGGGCAGGGGAGGGGGTATCTCCACGCTTCACCGATGACACTTCGCGATGCCCATCCATGTACCGGCGCATCACCATCTTGAGTTTCGGGCGTGGCGTCTCTGCGCCGATCACTTCCAGGTTGATCTCAGGCAGGCTGTTCGCGCGCGCCAACTCGAGGATTTTGTTCTTGAACGAAGGAAGGGAGCTCTCGCTTCCGCTCTTCTGGTGCAGCGTCTCGAAGCCGATGGTGAAGCCTTCGGCACCATTGCCGCCCGCATGTTTGCGGCTCGCGCGATAAAGCCATTTGCCGAGACCGCTCGTGATCTCGAAATAGAGCGGCGAGATCGCAAGGACATTGCGCTTGTCCATCACACCGTCGAAGAACCACTTCGACAACGTAATCTCCATGCCGAGTGAACGCTGCGTGCGCTCGTCTACTAGATGAGTGTAACTGTCGATCCATGAGAACGTGGTCTCACGGGTTTTGGAGTTGGCCCGGATGTTCGTTTTTATCGTTGTGGCCTGAAGTCGATCTAGCGCTCCAATAAGGCGCTCGTAAGCGCGCCCGCTAACACCCCAGCAAATCCGTTTCAGCAGATCCCCGGGCTGAAGACGAATTGTCGGCGACAGGTCATTCTCACCCCGTTCACGCAGCTCGTTCAGATGAGATGCGAGATAGATCATGATATCAGCATCCCAGATCGTCGCCATGCCGTATTCCGGGTTTGCCGACACATGGACGGTGACCTGCTTGTCTGGACTCACGTACTCAATGGGTTTGATCCGCTTCTTCTTCGATAGGCTGAAGAAGGGGCGTTGCATCGTCTCCTGATAATCGCGCAGCGAAACATCGCTGAAGTCAGGCAGCGTGAAGAACATTTCGAATTGGACGCGCCGACCACCCGGTACTGCGGCCTGGGTCTTCGCCTTCCGGTCGCTCATGGCTTGTCCCACGCGTGGGACAAGGAGGGTAAAGCTTTGAAAATAGGGAGAAAAACCCCATTTCTTAGAGTGGGAAATCTCGTGCTATTCCTGACGGCAACAAGTCCCATCAGCGACCGGCTCTTTTCAAGATCTTGGCCCTCTCTATGAGTGGGCGAATAGCCTCAAGGATATCATCCGCGGACAGATCAGTCGGGTTGATGGTGATGGTCAGGCCTCGCGCTCGGTCACGGTCGACCTGACCAATCGTGGAGCCTTTGGCTTCGATGGT
>APMI01006668.1_pt1 | contig 43662 bp, 24 predicted proteins | sample 667938 | NCBI WGS metagenome assembly APMI01 (sample SAMN01084076, study PRJNA167559) | wastewater metagenome | biome: Wastewater | place: Denmark: Ejby Moelle, Odense | collected 2011-11-28
GAAAATTATTGTGTTATAGTTGTTTGGGAGTTTAAATATTTCCCAATGAAAATTATAATGAAGGATTACTTATATTATTGATGCTACTACTATTGTTGAAATTGTAGTTTCTATTTGTGCTTTAATTAATACTAGTATTATTAATGTTAGTAAAAGTATTAGCGTAACTGTTAATGTTAGTATTAGTATTGATATTGATATTTTTATTTGTATTCATGTTATTGCTATTATTTATATTAGTATTAGCAGTGATATTTGTATTTGTATTTATTTTAGTCTGTGGTATTGGCTGAATATTATTATTAATTTGTTGATTATTTTTATGCTCAAAATTTGTTTTTAATTGTAATTTTGATATTTTATGCACTCTTGAACTGTTCTATTGCCTAGAAGTGGGTTCCATTTTGATAGATGTAGTCGAATTCAATGGAAAATATCGATGAGATGTCTGACCTGCATTATTAGTATTCATGTTTATGTTTTGAACTGGAGCAGGCTGAGCACGTGGTATGTTATTACTATAACTTTGATGTATTTTGTTTTAGCTTGTATTTATATACCTGCTTGCTTTAATATTTCTATTATTATTATTGTTGTTGTTGTTGTTATTAGTATTAACATAATTGAATTTCAAACCCGGACTCAAGCTGGCTCTCCGTGCTTGTTCATCCTTATTATTATTACTTGAAATATGTATAGGAGTTATTGACTGCCTTGGTGTTTGAATTGATGCATTTGAAGGGATTCGAATATTGGATAAACTTTGAGATATAGCTGGCTTTATTTGAGTTATTGAATTAATTGTATTGTGATATTTTTGTATTTTTGTAGGTGTGTTACTTGTGTTTCTTTATGTTATTCTTTGAGGCCGGAAACTAGTATGACCAGGAGCATGGACACTATGATGGGGAATAAATGGCTGAGGTTTAGGTACCTGATATACTGGGTTTGTATTTATTGCTCTTGAGCGATGTAAAACTTGCATACTCTGAGATCGATTCAAATAATTAGGTTTCGGTACTGAATTAGTATTTTGCATGATAGGTTGAGCTATTTTTTAAATCGAATGATGAATACTTGAATCTATTTTTATAGAAGAAGGCGTAGGGAAAGCTGGTAAATTTTATTGCTTGAATACTAAATTAGATTTGGCATTCTTATTTGTTTATTCTTATGGGTTTTTAATATAGCGATCTTTCAAAGGATGCTAAGTGGGTCCAAACTAATCAACTATATTTTCCACACCACCCATATATATAGTATACATGCAATTTAATTTACTAGAAAGTTCATAATTAGCTTTTCTACACAGCGACACAAAGTGGGTTATAGCTTTATCAAAAGTATCACATGATTATTTTTTAAGTTCACTACCAACATGTATTATGCATTTAGCTTGATCTGTATTCGATTATAGAACACGAGCTACCTGTGATACCATCATTTATTATGTGCCATTCTATGCAGTGGGGAATATTTTAGAGATATTGCGATCGCACCATACTTTAGCTTTGCCTTATTCAGTGACATGAAACATTTATTACTTAATTTAAAAATACCCATATTTTTGCCACAATAACTGAAATCCCTTAAGTCCAGCATAGTAAAATTCAAGACTGTCCTAAAAACACAGATCTTTAATTCTTGATAAATTAGTAAGCACCCGTTCATAGAATATCGAGTATTTATCTTATTAAACTTATTACTTGAAATACAGAGTACTGACTAATACTTGATGATTATGCCGCCATATGTATGACTCAATGTGATCGCGTAACAAAGCTGTACTGCTTACTTTGAATGGGTATTATATTAGAGATCTGTTAAGGAGTCTGTTATGCCAGATATAGAACTGTGCGCCTGAGGAGTAGATTTAGTATTAAGATAGGGGTGGGCTATGGCCTGGCAGTCTCCGGATGTCGACATTGTGAGCGTTCACTCCCATTATTGTTATTAAACTTATATGTAATTTACAATATTAAATAAAATTACTAATACCGTTGGCAGCAACTCAAACTCACTACTTAACTGTTTTTAAATAACACAGAAGCCTACTTGCATTATAGCAAATGCTTGTCCATGATTAAATGATTTATAAAGCTGTTGTGATTATTTTATGATGCTGGCTGTTGTATTATTTGATTGTATTATCGAGATGAAATTGAGGGCAAGAGGCAAAACTAGATTAACTGATTAAGCAACACATATATATTCGAGTTAAGCAAATCTTCCAAATATAAAACGCCATAAACTACAACTGCCATCAATCCGTCGTCACTCCTTGTTCACTGATAACATAAACATCTCCTAAGATTACATAAAAATAAGCGAAAAAGGCAATACAAATCAATAAAAATAAAGATCAAGTTCTCACAATTCCTCATTAATTGAGACATACATGCGACTCCAAATAAATAACAACCGGTACAGCAATAATCATAGAGTGCTTGAAAATGCAGAACATTATTTTCCAATTTAGGATCGAATTCATCAGAAACAGCAGGAAAATTAAGAGAGATATCAGCGGATTGTTAATTATGTCAAATGGAAGTCTAAGCAAAATTATAGAGATAAAAGTCGGCTTGTTTTAGGAACACGGGTTGATAGTCAATCCAAAAGTAAAGAGAAATGATTTTTTGGCAAATTTTCATATTAAAATACAAAATCATTTGAAAATTTTCTTGCGAAGGTTCGATTTCTTCATAATTCCTGTTAAATTTTCATCTAAATGAGAGTACACACTTGAATTTTTTTCAGATCCTAGTTCGATAAAATCATAACTTTTCTTGCGAATATCCTGTTCAAAGTCAATATATTAAGGTTCATTTTAATTCTCATCATTCTTTGAACTCTTCTTTTTGTCGTCGCCTCTAAAAGTCAATTAATTGACGTCTAAACTTTTAGAGGCTGCTAAATTGTGTTAATTTAAAAATAATTATCTTTTCACATTCATCTCTCTTGGATTTTGCATGTTATGCTTTTATTTTTGCCCAGGATCTTCATTCTATTTTATGGCCAGAGATTGAAAATTAGATAAAGTACCAAAACCTTTTTGATTCTATGGTGAATACGTTTATTTCAGAGTGCTTAATCTAATTTTTTTCTACACTTACTAAACCTAATTAGATTACATGTCTTCCGATTTAGCTTAATTATTCTATGAAATCCAATTTGGTGGTTTCACAATAACATTATCAATGTTTTTCATGTCTTAATCCAAAGATTTATATCTATCACCTTTGTCTTCCGCCGATTATTCCTCTTATGAAACATTTGAATATTTTTACTATTACTTTTGTCTGGCTTATATGTAGTACTGATGATAATATTTCTCAAGTGTTTTTATCAACATTTGAATAGTATCCGATAAAATAATCTGATCTTATTTACTGATTTTTTACCCTATTTTAATTTAAAAATCAAGCAATAAATATCCCGCATGCTATTAAATAATATCAGTGTCGCCTGACTCATAGGTAGACATGACCGTTGTTATGTTACGACTGGGATTGTAGTAAATACCATGACCAATAAATTCCCCGTTTTTTAGTTCACCATGATAAATATCGCCGTTTGCAAATACCATGCGTCCTACATGTTATAGAAATCCATTTTCAAAACAGCCAATAAAACATTAAGATTAGGAGTATGTCACACCTAAGCCTGAAGGTAGATCTTATGAGTTCGTGAATCCAATATATTTTACATCTGATGAACCAATTTTAACTGTTTTTATTCTTGAAAAACCATATGTGTAATTCTTATTTTTCACTATTTCGGTGAAAAGTTACGAAAGTTCGTCATTATCAACAAAACCTGGCAATTCTGTACGCTAACCTTTCTCCATATGAGTAATTTTAATAAGCTTACCATTATTCTCAAATTACGAAGCCATCCAGAATTTTTACGAACTCTAAAACATAATTCTCGGCCCATCAGTTCTATCCTAGAAGTACATATTGGCAACAACAAGTTTATCCCTGTATATCATAATAACCCACCCATTAATTTTGCCAGATATAAAATTGACATAGATTATTGCTCCAAAAGGTGTAACAATTAACGACCAGCCATGCAACACATCTTTCTGCCAGTGCCCAACCACAACCGTTCCATTCTTCATCATAGCAATACCCTACCCGTTCCTGTACTAGCCCCACCACTGTCCCTGATAAATAAAAGACTCATTCGATACCACAATGAAATCTAATGATGGACTTGGTGATGTTTTTTTAGCTTTGTGCAATCGCGAATATGATGATTCTTTTATTTTTTTACGTTGCGCTGATTTTTAGTAGTATGTTGTCTTATTTTTTTATAAATTTACCCGTGAGTCTATGTATAGCTTCTTGAACATTATACTTACTCACCCACCGATTGTTATTATATATTTGCTAATATTAAGTTTAGGGTTAACCGAATTGCTTAAATTAAGTAATCTGTTGTAGAAATATCAATAAGTAAATTCACATAGATTTACGAAGTATTATAAACCTATTTCAATAAAGAATGACACTACCAAAATAACCAATCATAGCCCTCTGCGCAAGCACACTGACCTTAATAGTTTTTGGTTCAATTTACACATTTGGAGCTCTAACCCCATACATATCTTCATATTTGTATTACAAAGGAGACGAAACTGAAAGTACTTCTCTGTCAATATTGTTCACTTTGACTATCATAACAATAAATGTGGGTACAGCTATCGCTAATGCTTTCTTAACTCATGTTTCTAATAGAATTTTATGCATTGGAGCCATTATTGGCATGAGTTTATCTGTACTAGCTGCCTCTTTCATGCAGACTTTTGCTGGATTTGTTATCTTTTATGGTATTTGCTATGGGCTGTCTATTGGAATCGGGTACTTTCCACCCCTTAAAAATTGTTACCTGCATCTGCCTAGAAGAAAAGGTCTGTGTGCTGGGATATGCATGTCTGGCTTCGGACTCAGTTCAGCTATTTTTAATTACATAATACTTGAATTAATCAACCCTGAAAATATTCCATTAAATCAAACAACTAAAAAATATCCGATTGAAGTGGCATAAAATTTACCTTTTACTTTGAGAATGTTGTCAATTGTTTACATTTCAGCTGGATTACTTGGAGCTTTCTTCATAATTCCACCAAAATAAAGCAAAGATCAAAAGAATTACACTTTATTAAGTGAATAAAGTCAGTCATAATCAATCGTAAAGCCACCAAAATAATAAAAAACTACAAAATAAGCCCTCACTTTTGCATAGATGTTTAAAATATTCATTTAAAAGAAGGCTTTCTGGGTAACTATTCAATATGTATGCATTGCACCGTTCGGCATGTTTACAGCTTTCAATTATAAACGTATTGCCTTTGATCGTAACCCTTAATTCTAAGAGAATGATCACCTTATCACAGTTATTGGAAGTATTGGTATTATTTGTAATGGACTATTCCGATCAGGGTGGGGCTATTTATTCGATCATCTTAGTTACCGCAAAATAATGTTCACAATCAACATACTATTGATGCTATTTTGTGCGTTAATTTTACTTGCAGTGCAGAACGTAGTCGCTTATTTCTTCATCATTTCACTCATTTACCTTGCTTATGGAGGACTATATGCTTTGCTTCCTACTCAAAGTGTTCGATTGCTGGGACCAGTGATCGCTAATAAATTGTTCTGGGTTATGTTCAGCGGATTTTCAGGAGCAGCCGTTGTGCAGTTCACTGTGCAATATATATTTTTAACCACTCAACGAGGATTAGATGGGTACTATATCTGTCTTGGCATATTTTTTGGATTGGAAGTTGTTGGATTTTTAATTGGACTCTTCTTAAAACTAGAAAATTAGTAATCAGAAATGAACTTAATGAAGAAAGATCCAAAAGATGTCATGGTCATGAGTGTATAATCCACTAAAATTGTCGAATGATTTAAATAATGATCAATTTTGCTTTTCCTAAAATTAGCTGAAAAAATTGTAATAAATATCACCATCTTTTAATTGACTTCAATGTCATACCTTATTATTCTTCGACTTTAACTTAATTTTTCTCATGATATTTACGAATAATTCGATTGACTTTTCGATGCAAGTTGATCGAACTAATTGTGCCACCAGTAAATATATTGCTCATCCTAAGCATTTCTTCCGGTCCGATTACATCTCGCAATCCTCTTGGTACTTGATCATATATTGCAGCTGCCAGCGCTGTATTTCCTGGGTGATTTACGTATGAAGATGGCGAGTCGACAATATTTTTATTACATTTTGCTTTTAGTACGTTTAACATTATTGATCGATTTATTGCTGAACCTTTTCGTAGAAACTGTTTTCTCTTTCCAGTTGAGAATCTGTCAGAGTAAATTGGAGGTTCGTCTAACTTTTATTATGAAAATTTAGCCATTCTAAGCATACGTAAAGGAATACTATGCCCTTGTCTAGCCGATAATGATGCTTCCTTTTCCTCATTAAAATTTTGACTTAAAAATCCGTTATATCTTTTTGTATGATTTGCTGTCATTAGTTGAGGTCGGTTGAAAGTGACCCCTGTTTCTCTGAATGGAGTACCAACCTATTTGAAAGTCCCCTGTGTTGGTGGTCCTCTTCGAGACGCGTTACGTGAAAGTAGAGCTCTCTTTTTATTTTAGACTTATTCTATTGGTGTTGGTGTTCTTATTAAAGCACGGCAAGACTGTGATGTTGCTGACCGATACATTTTAATAAATATATTTAGAACTCATTACAAACTAATGATTTTATCTTTCTTGCAACAATTAGTCTGATAGTGAACCAAAATATGAGCTTCACTAAATTTCCTCATTATAAGTATATTTCTAATAAATGCATTACTCAATAAAAAAGAAAACTTTAGAATTTCAACCTAAAAATCAAAATAAATCAATATTTTCATCAATTGCTAAAGACCATCACGATTTGTATTAAAGCCCAGCTTCAAAAAATGCAGGTAGAAGTGAGATTAATTTTCTCAGTTGTCACTCAGCATTAGCGACGCAGACCGAAGTCGAAGCAACATAGGCAAGCTGTCGAATTCATTTTGAACGCATGAAAGAAAGAGCAGTCACTGAAGAATTAGACGGCTCATAAAATAATAGTACTCATTTGAGTTGTTTAACCTATGCCGATATTGCTGGCGGAACAAGCTAAATAGTACCAGATATGAATTAATTTCGAAAATTTCTGCAAATGGGACCCAAGGACAGCTATTTCTTAAAAAGAATATTTAAAGCCAGTGAACACAATTTTGATACAACCAAATTCCATGAACTCTGTGACGATATAACAAAAACAGTAACTGTAGCCGAACTCGCAAATGGTAACATAGTTGGAGGCTATACTCCACTAAGCTGGAATGACTGCTACTCTGGGGCTGGCACTCACTACAAATCAGATAAACTACAATAATCGTTCATCTTCAATTTCACAAATAAATAAAAATACCCCTTGATTAAATAGTTAAATAATAAAGCAGTTGTAGGCTGTAAGTTTCTAGGGCCGACGTTTGGAGGCGGTTATGACTTTGCTATTGGAAATTTCGCAAATAAGAAATATTCTTCTTCGTGTGATTTTCCAACTAGCTATAATAAAGAAACTTAGAAAAAAAATATTAAACTTAATCGAAGGTCACTGATAGGAACAAACTAGTAAATTTTCCTACTTAAATAGTGGGAAACTTTTGAAGTATGCTTTAAAAATAAAACAGAAGCTAAAAATTTATCACAGAAATCGGTAAAAAATACAGAGCAAGACCCGAACTTAGCCAAAAATGGATAACATCTAGAATAGAAAGGCTTATGGATGAACATATTTGGATTTTTAAAATGAAGTCATCAATGATTAATTTAATTTTTTTATTACCAGTTGTTATTCTTATCTATGGAATTTTCACATAGAAGATCTAAATCAGCAGTGTCGAGCCCACGGGGCTCGAATTTAAAGTTTAAAATAGATGTAAATCCTAGTCTTTTATTCACAAGCCTTAAATCTCGAAGATTGGATACTTCCCGCACTAGACCGACGACAGCTGCAACTAAGCTCACAAATCGGAGTAGAAAATATTCGAAAATTAAGTCTGCAAGAGATAGCCTATAAATATTTGATCTCAGGGAAATTAATAAATCAATGAAGAGTACACAACTTTAAGAAATCTATTATTCGACACAATTGAAACTCTCAGATAATTCATCAATTTTATAGTAAGATGCTTTCCGGTTACAAAATCTAATAACAGGAGGGTACTGCTGTGACGATTAATTTATGAGTCTGTCTAAATTTAATCAAGCGAAAGACAATTTTATATTGCTGAATGAAATATATGATAAAGCTAAAGTCCATCCTAAAATAAAAAAGTATTAAAAACACCCAGGTAAATCACGGAATATTTTCTCAGTAATATACTTGAATCAAAATTTGAAGCATCTATGCAAGACAGAGGCTCAAAAAATATTCGATTAACTTAAAATCGTGCCTTGATTATATCCAGTGTATTTATTGACATCTTAAATTATCATTTTTGTTTGAATTTTTCCTATCCATAAAAGTCTTGAAGTTAGGCCTAGCTAAAATCTTAAACCTAAATAGTAACAATTAAACAATTATTGATCTACACTTATATAAATAAAAGATAAACGTAGATACCAGATGAGGTTTCTACTGGTATTCACTAAGAAGAGCATCCCTGAGTGGGAGTAATGCTACTACGATTACATTAATGCTAAATCTCTCATCATTATCTGCAAGAAAGCTTATGCTATTCGATGCAACATTGAGGATTTGGCCAGAGAGGACAATTACTCAATTTAAGAAAATACTGAACTTATTTAAAAGAAATAGGCTCTCAATCTAATTAAAGTCAACAAAATAGGGCAAATTAAAACAGTCATGTAGTAAGCAAATTTTTTATTTTACAAGTACCATTCAATTTGCAAAAGAGTTGTATTTATTTTTCTACAATTCAAAATCCATCAGCTGAACGAAAGACTCGATAACTACAACAAGTGGGAGAGCTATGCTGACAAAACAAAAAATCTGATAGCTTCGCTGTTATCAAATTGTTATGCTGAAGATTTAAAATTGCAAGTTATGACTAAATTGCATATTGAGGCCTATGACAAAATCAGTAAAAAACATACAAAAGCATTTAAACAGTTCGGACTTCCAACTCCTGGTCAAAGAACTGCAAGATTGACTAGAAGTTTGTAAAGTTTCGATCGGTTTAATAAAAAGTTAGATGACTCAATAGACAAACATCGAGAAATTATTGAACAAGAAAATAAATTCAAATTAGAATAATAAGTTGAACCTAGTCCTTTCAAATTATCAATGATGACTTATTTCTTCGGTCTCAGTAATGGATTCAGTTTTTGTATATTTCTAGCTGCAATAATACTTTTGATAATCAACTTGGGACCTGATAATCCAGACGATGAAAGTCAGGCAACAAAAAGAATAATCTTTCGAAATCAGTTCAGATTATGGAAAAGTACCGCATTTATTATATTGTACATGTGGGTTTTCGCAATATCTTTCTACATTTTCTAGCAAAAACGAATCAACTATAATCTGATATTTGGGTACAAGAGTTCAGGCAAAAAATCAACGGAAAGTTTAGCAGCTGCAACTGTGGCAAGTCTTATCTGGTGCTGTTTCTTTGTCTTCTATGTTATGGATTTAATTGGGATATACCCTGTAGCTAGAGTCTCATAAAACCCAGACTATCCCATTACTGTATTCTTTCCAGCAATAATATTTGGTCTTTTCGTTATCAAAGTACTTATTGATTTTGTAACAACTCGAAGAGGTACCTTATTCTTTTTACTAACAATGTCTAAAATAATTTTAACAGCTTTTGGTCTATTCGAAGTCGCCTTCAGTGTGATTTGGGCAACTGAACAGCTGATGAGTTTAGCACAAGTCTTCTTTGATCTGGCTTACAGTGTTTGTTATTATAGTCTGATGCTTCAGACTCCAGATAGCTAAAATGATCCTTGTTTTAGTCTTAAAATTATTCCTGAAATTGTCATCATTATAGCTTACGCAATCAGATTTGTACAATGCATACGAGTTTGTATTGAAAATGGATAATTTGTAGGCACGAGAGAAATGTATAGACTTTTTAGAGCTTCTTTATACATCACATTGGCTGGCTTATCACTGGGTTCAACTCCTGGTAAATATAATATATTATGGTTCTGGGGTTTCTTGGGAGTTATATGCACTATTTATAGTTTCTTGGTTGATATATTCCTAGACTGGAACCAATTTGATTTCGACAATTCTAAGAGAATCCGAAGAGAAACAAATATTTTCTCTCTATCTTCCATTAATGCTATGATGGTCTTCAATGTATTGGCTCGATGGAGTTTTCTTGTTACAATCAGCCCCAACATTATATTTACTTATGTTCCTCAACCTGAAGTTATTATAACGATAAGTTGTGCTATTGAGCTTGGAAGACGACTTATATGGAATTTACTAAGAGTCGAGAACTAACAAATTAAAAATAACTACTTTTTCCAAATAAGAACAGACTACGAGAGAAAGGAGAAGAAAATAATTAATTAAATATCAAAGAAAGATCCAAAACTACTTCGTAAGAACAATTTGGTCGAGAAACGTGCATTTGAATAACTGATTCTACTACGAAAATATATTAATTAAAAAGAGAAACTAAAGCAAAAAGTTATCAAATTCTGTGACGACAATAATAAAATTCTTGAAGATATTGAAAATAGTGCTTAGGCCTAAATATTCGACCTAGTGGGAGCAATTAAATGAAGTGATTATAGCAAAACATTATATAGAATCAAGCAATCGCTTTTGATTTGTTTTACTCATTTTGCAAATAAATTGAAGTTAATTTATTCCTTTCTAAACTATAGATCTTTTTCAGTTTATCAAACTGGTTTTACAACTGTTTGTCCTCCATAATTGATTTAGGATCCCTTTTATCTTGCTTAGATTACATTGAATTTATTTAATTTTTAACTTTGCTAATTAAATTTGCCATTTTCTTAGAACCCTCAGCTTTTGCTTATTTTTCCAGTTACTAACACATTTAATTGTACATTTTTTATTCAAATCCCTATGAGAAGAATTCGGATGAATACATAGTCTTAGCAATGGTAACACATCCAAGAGACAGCCTTGGCAGCAATTTAAAAATATGGTACTCTTTAGTTTTTGGTTTGTTTGTCGCTGTGGCTACAGGTGCTGCTGGAGCTGGTGGCGGAATTACGATGCCTCCTGGTCTCAATGTCAAAGGGTTTGGAATTATTCCTGTTGTTGGTATGGAGAATGGCATCACAATTGGTGTCTGCTTCTATTCTTTTTGGGTTTTTGTATCCTTGTCTTTCTTTTTCTTTTTTGATTTTTTGTCTTTTTCTCTCGATCGAGATGATTAAGATGATGTGCCAGAGCTGCTTGATTATGAACTTGATGAATCTCTTCTCCTTTAACTTTTCTTTTTCTTCAGTTATCTCTATCTTTATTTATCTTTTCTGTCTTATTTCTTCTTTTTTGATTTTTTCTTATCTTCTGATCTCTACTTATCTTTGTGTTTTTTCTTCTCGCCCATGATTATAAGAGATCTATATTTATAAAAGTAAGAATAAAAATCAATCTAAAAATATTTCATAGATAAATAGGCTCGAATTGTTTGAGCTCCTGCTTTTAATTTTTTTTTCCTCCTGTTAATATATTCAAGAAATGTTAAAGTTATAGTTTTTTGAAGATAGCTAAAGAAGAAGGAACCCATTGATCATACTATTTCATATAAACAAGTTCATCTTCTTATTAAATATTATCGGCAACCTCAATCTGCTTTAATAAAGCTTATCGAATTCTGTGCCCTTTTCTCAAATATTTGCTTGGTGAGCTAGTATTACTACTACCCTGCGAAAGTCGTACAACTTGCGAGTATCCTCCTGAAGATTGTCGATGACTGCCGGATCGCTTCGTAAGTGAAGTGCCTGATAGCGATTATATTCCATGTGAGATTTTTGACATTTTTGACATCGGGCGAATAGGTGTAAATGTTTCACGTTATTACTATGGCTGATTTTACATAAATAGCGGAGTTTCCGGTCTTGGTAGTTTTGATTCACTTTGATGAGTTTTGAGGAAATTTATTATTTTTTGGGTTTTTGTTTGTGTTTTAATAGAATCAGGTCGAATAGCCTTCACATATATGTTACTTGGCTTTAATGCACTTCTCATTTACTGCTGAGTGGCAATAATTTAATTGCGCTTTTTGATGAACTAAACATTACGATCAACTTTGAGCCTAAAATCAATCTTGGGAACAGGCTCAATAATTTTAATAAATGTCTTTTTCTTTTCTGAATCAGTACGCAACTGTTTGCTTTTAATTAGTTCCTCAACTTTCTCATAAATCGGACGTAACCCTGAAGAGTGTTAAGTTAATGAAGATGATATTTCCCTAGCGCTCATGAATTGAGCCTTGTCCAAGATGTATTATATTTATTAATCGATTTCAATAATCTATGAAGTTTCGAACTAATATAAAAATAAATTTGAGCTGTAACTTATTTTGAAAGCGGTAATAATATCCACAATAATATTTATCGTGAGTTTATTTCAATAAATAAAACTAGTAGTATCCATTAAAGCAAAATTAATCTATTGACCAGATTATCCAGTTAACTTTTTTAACTCAATCCAGAAATGGTTCCCTTTGTGAGCACTAGCTAACGGAAAAACATATTTTATTTGAATTGTATAATTTTTAACATATGGGGAATTTCTTTCACAGTGATGATCATGAGAATCTCTAGAAGAAAGAGCAAAGATTTCATTTTAATTAAACAAGTGCAGTGTACGGCACAAATGAGATAAAGTCGACAACTACCACAGCCCTGACGTTCGTGCCTTTAAACATATTGCATCAGTTCAGCAATATTCCAAACAGTACGATCCTTATAATTTAGTGTATTTTTTGCTCATCTGCATACTGCAAATGGTCCCCAGTATCTCGGTCACTGGAGGTAAGCCTACCACTCTACTCCCGCTCAGCTTTGTCATCATAACTGTGCTCATTAAGGATGCTTATTAAGAGTTCATGAGATATCGAAAGGATAAGGAAGAGAATGATAGACCCACTCAGGTACTCAAGGGTGGAGGATTCCAGCCTGAGAAATGGGAAAATTTGAAATGCGGCGATATTATTAAAATTTTGGAAAATTAGCTGATTCCTTGTGATTGCTTGATCTTGTCCACGAACTTGCCTGACAATAAATGTTTCATCGAAACTAGAAGCTTAGACGGCGAGACAAATTTAAAAACCCGAAAGGGTCTCCCATCAAAAACAGCATTCCATAAAATGCCTCTGCATACATTGGCTCAAAAACGTTATGAAATCGAAGTATAATACCCAAACAACTCACTCAGCAATGTGAAAGGCTTCGTCAATGTCGAAAGTGAAGTAGTCGCTATCACTGTGGAAAACACTCTGTTCAGAGGCTGCAATTTACGAAACTGTCAATAAGCTATCTGTGTGGCACTCTATGTGGGAAGTCAAACTAAAGTTATACTTAACAGTGCTAAGTTTAGCGGGAAGAAATCTAGACTTATGTCTGAAATCGATAAAATGACTCTAAGTATTTTCGTAGCACAGATTGTTCTCAGTTTGATTATGGCTCTGTTTAATATCTTAATTGAAAATAGCAGACCAGCGTTTATCGAACTTGTCGGATCAACACAGTTTTGGATTAATACTGCTTCATGGTGGCTATTGATGACCTATTTTGTGCCAATTTCACTGATTGTATCAATGTAAGTTATTAAGCTTTTTCAAGGCAGCATTATTTAAAAAGATATTCGAGGCTATTCACAATAATACAACTGTTTCATTGCCTCAAACAACACCTCAATCAATGAAAACTTAGGACAAATTAAATATGTATTCACTGATAAAACAGGAACTCTAACTAAAAACGAAATGAATTTCAAGAAAATGGTTGTAGGAGGTATCCAATACGGTGATAGGTAAGACATCCCTGAAGATCAAATTAAGAAAAATTTCCCTAAAACAACAAATGTTAAATTCAGAGACTCAAACTTCTTTAGAGCAGCAGCAAATGACCCTAAAATTAAAGATTATTTAAGAATCATGTACTTATGTCATGATGTAATTGTAAACAAATCTAAAAGTGGAGATGGATACATGTACAGCTCAAGCTCTCCTGATTAAATAGCTTTCATTAATTTTGCCAAAATGTGCGGATACTAACTCATGGAAGAAGAAGGAAAATATATCAAAATATTTGATAGAAATACTAACTCAGTTGTCAAATACGAAAAGCTTGCTTTCTTAGATTTCAACTCAGACAGAAAAAGAATGTCAGTGATCGTAAGACTTCCAAACAATCAAATTGAACTTCTTATGAAAGGAGCTGATTCCATAGTCGAAAAGAGGTTAACTCCTGGTCATCCAAATCTTCCAGTAACAAAAGAGCTTCTTGAAAAATTCAGTATTGAAGGTTTACGAACTTTGATGTTAGCGAAAAGAACAGTTTCTGAACAATAGTACAATCAATGGTTTAATGAATTCAGCAAAGCAAGATCATCAATTCAGGATAGATAGAAAAAATTAGATGCAACTTATTAAATTATTGAGAAAAATATGGAACTAGTAGGAGGAACTGCTATCGAGGATAGACTTCAAGATGAAGTGGCTTAGACTATCATTATGATGAAGGATGCTGGAATGAAATTCTTCATTTTAACAGGCGATAAGAAACAGACTGCAGTGACTATCGGTCGATCTTGTGGGCTGATTAGTCCAAGTGCAAAAGTGTTTAGTTTCCCATAATAAAAGCAATAAGCTGAAGGTTATAAAAACTAGAAGGTTTATCTTATTGATGCCTCATAATAAATTAAGGCTTACCCTACAGACATTTTCACAAGTCAAACAATCTGCTATAGATGTACTCCTGTGCAGAAGAAAAACATCGTCAATTACATCAAATAGCATTCAACTGACTTAACACTAGCAGTGGGTGACGGTGCTAATGATGTGAACATGATCCTCGCTGCTGATGTAGGAGTGGGAGTGAAGGGTAGAGAAGGAACATAAGCTACAAGAGTTGCTGATATTGCTATTGGTTAATACAAATTTCTTTCTTTCATTACACTGTACTACGGTAGATAATGGTATCGTAAAAATGCTAATTTGGTGTGTTATAACTTCTTCAAGAACTGGTATCACGTAGCTTGTGTGATAACTTATGGCGCATATTCATATTTCTCAGCAGTGGTAATCTTTGACATTTACAATTATGAGCTATTCAACGCCCTTTACGCGGCTATGGCAATCCTAATATACGCAATATTCGACTAATAATACACTTGGTAATAATCAAAAATATATTCCGACATATATCGACCCGGATTGGTCAACGCTTATTTCAATACCATCGTCTATTTCAAGAATATCGGATTGGGTATTATATACGGTGTGGTCTCTATTTTAATTATCTTCATGGTACTTGAGGATGGTGTCGTGGCTGCAGATGGCAGAACTGGCTATTTCTGGCAATCTGGAGCTGTGCTTTTCTTCAATATTATCATGGTTGTCAATTTGAAAGTACTTGTTATGAGCGAGAAGTATTCAGCTGGTCTGTTGATTGCTGTGTTTGGCAGTATCTTACTGTATTGGCTTGTGTATCTTTTGGAAACTAAGATGTTCTCGCATTTCAAATTAGCAGATTCTATTTGGGAGGAGCTGATAACCTTGCCTATCTATTTTGTACACATTATTCTGTTATTCTTATTACTGGGCATCGAATACTCTTACAGAAAGTACAAAAGATTCGTGGATAATCAAACAAGATTCTTAGCCAAATATTCACAACACAAGATGGTAGCTGATCTTCTAGATCTTCCTGGCATGGGAAACGTTTTGGCTCCTGGTCCCAGATGAGCAAAGATAGTTCATATCATTACATTTATGAGTTTGTACACTTTGCTGTATTAAAATTTATTATATTTATTGACTAAATATGCCGGCTGTTAGCGCTTATGGCTGGCTCAGTACTTATAAATTAAATAATGGAGAGGGAAGTACACCGGCTTGAACAGCTCATCATGGCAAAAGAGCAGACAATCCAGCATCTCACTAACGAGAACAAGGAGCTTTAAAATCAACTCGCATCTGCCCGCCAGGACATCAAACGCCTCGAAGATCATTCTCGAAAAGATTTCTCATACTAACATGTGCCAGATCGCGAAATAATTCAAACTTTATAGTCCAAAGTGGCCACTTCAGCTTGGCAAATTTTATAGCTGCAGAAGCAAAACACCAAGTATTAGTAAACAATAATAAATTTACAATACTAACTATTAGCTACTCAACAAGAGCTCACCACAAGAGTACAGTAACTAAGTGAAGTTTCAGTGACACCACAGATCAATTTTATCGAGGATACATCGATCAACCAAATAATGCAGCAGTGGGAAGAGACCATTAAACAGAAATAACTTATGACTGATTAGATTTTTAAATTGAAGGAAACTGTCAAGAGCAGATAAGCTGAACTTGCTGACAAAATGGGTTTCTATTTGAATTAGGTTATGACACTAGGATCTAAGATTAAGTAACAGTCACAAAATTAAAAAGCAAGGCTTGCGTAATACTAGCAAGTTCTATAAAGACTTAGTAAAGAAAATTAAGAACTTCGGGGAGTACTTAAAGTTAAGAATGATCAAATATTTTTGTTTTACCAATAAAGTAAATTGATCTCAACGGATAAAGCTTCTGATTTACACACTATTAGAAATCTGAGAGCTTAAATCAGGAAAAAAGGTTAGCAATTCTTCAAAGTTTTATCGAAACTAAGATAAACAGAATAGCTAAAAGAAAAACTTATAGATTATAACACACAATGTTCAGGATATATGGGAGAATTTAATCGTCTTTCCGAAACCTGTTAGACCCTTAAAAGAGAGAAATCAGTACTTTAACAAAAATTAACTAAGTTTTAGAAGAAGATATCTGCAAAAGAAACATTGATTTAATAAACAAATAAAAAATTATACGAACTGCTTATTGAGAATGAGTCATGCCATGAACTGCTATATGAAACAAGAGGACACTCAAATCTTTTCACAAAAGATGTATAGGCGAAGGTTGAACGATTTTTACAAAAGTTATAAAAAAGGCGCTAAAATAATTAATCATGGCTGGATGTTAGTGAACTCATTACGATTAATCAAGAGCTTAGAACAAGAAATTCTCTAAACGATAACCTTTGATTGTGCATATACAAATATTTTTATTTAATGATTGAAATGCTTAAAAATATAAATTTATCAATTTTGCAAGACGATTTCTATATTCGGATTGTACTACTTCAATTTTTCTATTTTCTTCATGTCATTTTCCGTAAGTGTCGAGTAGGAAATATCCAACCACTATAACTTTTGCAGACCTAGTAAAATTTCAGAAACAATATCGGTAGACATTTAAGTAGCAACAACACTGAGTTTCTTCAGCTTTAAACAGTTTCTACAGATACTTACTAGTCCTTATTTTGTCACCCCTGTGCCTCCAATAAATAACTCTTCCAAATTTTTAAGGCATCGAGATATTGACATAACTCCCTTATTTTTAATGAGTGTTCTATAATAGAAATAGTAGTACTTTGAAATGTGTAGAGTCTTTATGTCATAATTGTATATGTTAATAGAGTCTATGGCCTTCGGAGTGAACCCATTGTAAGATAAGTACAAAGATTAGAATCTAATAGATTTTTTATTCATCTTTAACAATAGTTTCTCAAGGCCTTCGTCAGTCAGCTTGTTGTCAATTAAATGCAAGTGCTTTAGCTTAGGAGGGAAGAACTATGAGATTTCATCTAAAGTTTGGTCATCCATACTGCAACTATTAAGTTAAAGTGTTAGGATGTTCTCGTAGTACTCCAAAGCTTAAGCAAGAAATTGTTTGTCTACAGGCATAAAGCTCATTCTAAATGTCTTAACTTGCTTGAACCAATTATTTCTTTCGTAATTTTTCTTTAAAAATTTACTTAGTTGATCTTCGCTCAAATTATGTTGACTTAAAATAAGCTCGATTGGATTTCGGACCATATCAAGGATAACTTCAAGTAGCTTATTATCAAGTGTCTTCTTCTGTAAAGTGACACAACGTCCTTGATTAAAAACTACTTAATTTCTGATCAAAAATTACTCTAACCTTTGTCTTGCCACTGACAATGCTTATTTCTTTTATCTTTCGTCTCTTTCTTATTTAGTCTTAAGTTAGAATATCTACTCCTTTAGTCTATCAATTCTGTTATTAAGTTGATCTATTTTAGCTTGCAGATCTTTAATTTAATCTTTGGCCATAAGTAACTCTTAATCCTTATGTTGTAATATTTTCTTTGATTCAATTAATGCGAGTTCCAAATTGTTACTTTATACTTTGGATGCTACTTTGTGCAAGTTCATATACTTCAAGTAAAATGGTTAATACATCATATCTTCCTTATCCATAATTTTTTACTTAAACATATTCGCTTGTATTTTGATATAGTAATCCAATAGCTTGATGATCATGCCAGACATCTCAGTTATTTACTTCTGCGCAGATGTACTCATCTAAGCCATGGCATTACAATACCATATAAATTTCTATGTACTTTATTTTAATTAATTTTAAGTATCGTTCACTAGATTAACCTAAGCAATAGTCTCCTAAATCATGACTTCAGGTTCAACTTTTACTTTCATTGGATCTGATTTAAATACTTTTGCGTTTTATATTAGGGTTTTATTAGATGAGAGAAATTTGAAAAATTACTTAATTGTTAGATCTTTTGACTGTGTTTCATATTATCTCACGCGATGTATTAACGGTGTTAAAATGGACTAGAAAGGTTCGTAGATTATTTTAATTTACCCTTAGCTTGCTATTTTCTGTCGACCAAGGATCTGTTTCAGCTTAGCCAATTTATCAAAAGCATGCACTTCACTCAAATTTTCCACATCATATATAAAATGACGAGGATGAACTTTCAAATGATCAGTGACACATTTGCCGCACAATATTTTGACTTAACATTTAGAGTAAGTGCAGAACATATCGCAAGTTCGTCGATGAATGATGCAATCCTTATTTATCTTGTTGTCCATGTTAATAAATTATGTTATTATAACTAACTTTAAACTGTTAAGTCTCATACAGTATCACATTTTCTTGAAAGGATTATATTTTTACATAGATTATTTACCCTCGCTAACTCTCTCAATATTTGGATATGGTCTCTTATTAAACACAATTTTCTTAGTGACAATACCTTTAACAACAAGTACAGTCCTAGTTTCAGTTTTCTAAGCTGTCTCCACATGCAGAAATATCTAATCTATATTTTGGAGTTAATATCCCGGGATGTCCAGTGTGCCAATTTGTAGCACATAATTAGCTTTGCCTTTAGTCACTGTCGAATCGACTTGCTATAAATTACCTAAGTGCATCAAGGCTTTGGGTTCGTCTTAGTTAGAGTCAAATACTCCTGTGAATTCAAGCAAACAGTAGTGCCTGTTTTGGAAGTCGGGTTCGCGCCTTATAATTATTTACATTATTTGTTAATTATACGAATTATTGGGGAATCATCATAAAGTGATCTTATTAAATCAGTTTAAATTAGTTTAGGGGTTGAAATCCTAATGGTATTGAAACTAGGCTATAAAATACACACTAATTTTAAAATCAATATTGGAATCAATATTGGAATGGGAAATGACAATGGAGGGTGCTTCGGCAAACGCAAACCCATCGATTAGCCACCTATACCTCCAATCAAGACAGAAAATAAGCCACCAAAATAAAATATTCCGAAATTCATGGATCCATACATCGGTGGGGTAATTAATTCAAGAAAAATAAAACTATTCAATGGAGTTATTGATACTTTTCATGGCGAACTACGAGATTAATGGATAAAAATCGATGCAAATTTCGAGTATAGAGGTGAATGGGCAGGCTAGAATCGCCATGGTAGAGGCATGCTATACAATAAACCATAGAAATATTTAGTTTGCAGCTGTTTCTATTAAAATAATCTTATCACGCACAAATGCAGAAAAATTTACTCAAACCAGACTGAATATATTGGGCAACTAAATGATAAATATTAAATGCATGGAAATGGGAAAGTTATGGGCAAGAAATTTACATATCAAGGAGGCCTAAAGAATAATAGATTTGACGGTTAAGGGCAATTAGAGAGATTTGAGTCTAGTTAGAATCAAAAGAAATAAGTTAGTAGTTTCAAGGGTACCTTCGAAAATGGTCGGCGAAAAAATGGCATTGAAATTACAAAAGAAGGTACATACGAAGGGGCTTATGAAAATGATTAGAGGCAAGGACAAGGAGTATTTCATTGGATATATGGAGGTAAATACGAGGGACCTTTTGCTAAAAACAAAATGCATGGTAATGGAAAACTTTATGACACTTAAGGAAATTTTGTCGGCAGGCATACATTCTAAAATGGTATTCTAATAATTTGAAGAAGCTTCAAATGCATATAAATCTACTAAGCCCATATTTGGCCTGTAAGTACAGTTCATGATACAATTTACTATCTTTATATAATAAATAATATTCAACAATGGCAGAGTAGCAAGTGTTCACTTCACAATAAGATACTGACTGGATAGATAAAACAAGAACATTAATCGTGTCATCACGAGGTATGACCGCATCTCAGAGACAGCTCATGCTTAGTATTTTTGCATTGTTGCCTCACTCTAAGAAATAGTACACTTTAGAAAAGCATGGTAATATTTTGAGTAATTTAGGTCTTCATGAGCAGATATAATAACTATGCTAAAATCATAAGACAAGATATTTTATGTACTTCGAAGTCAAAAAGAAGATTAATTTTGCATTATGGATCGGTAGATATCCTGAAGGTCCTACCATGAAATTTCAACTAGATGGTATTGTTCATCTGCGTGATATCAAATTTCAAGGAAATTCTGTAAAAGGAGCAAGACATGTTCTATCTTTTGACTCAGGAATAAACAGCGATCCAAAACTAAAAGTCGCAAAATAATTACTAATTGGTGCATTGAACATCCCTAAATTCCATCCAAAGAGTACAGCGGTCATTGACCATACTCTTAGCTTTACATGCGAATAGGATGGAATTACTTTTAAAAATTATCAAATTTTCAGAGAAGCCGTATCCAAAGATGAAAGCAAGATCGACCTATATTAAATTGGTCCACGTTTTGTAATGAAACCTGTATGCATACTTGATGGAGTTATGGGCGGGTAAGTTTTGTATCGAGCACCTATTTACAAGAAAGTGGCTTAGAAAAAGAAAGGAGATAAACGTAAAAATAAAGTCCGTAATGAACCTGGATAGTTTAATATGTTTGGCGAGGAAATACAGGAATGATATACTTATGTTATTTTATTGCCTATTTATAAATGATGAAATTATATTTTCTGGCCCATCGAATTTGTTTATGTTTACTTGCTTGAGTAGAACCAGTAGAGAATCTCGATCACTTAGTAAAAATACCAAACCTCTAAGACTCAAATAAAAACCAAGGGTCATGGAGATGAAAATTGTTGAATGTCCTAAACGCAGCACAATCAAAGTTTTAAGAAAAAGACAGATTCGAGCGTCTATGTAAATTTTTCATTAACCCGAATAACATTTGGCATGCGTTAAGACAAGTCCACTTCAAACATAACGAAAAGAGTAAAAAAAGATAAAGAATTCTTAGAAAAAGCCTGATAAAATCGAAATCAAAAATAATAATGCCTCATATATAAAAGCATAGTCTAAAAAATCAATAAAAATATTACATGTTGATCCAATTAGTACAACAAGTTTCGGATTAGGTCTCGAATAAGTATAAAATGAACTTAAGAGATAAATTTACGAGGCAGTATGTAAACTGTCAAAAGTTTAATAATTTTATATGCCAAAAAGATATCAAAGCTCTTTATAAGGAATGAAAAAGAAACTAACAAGAACTGAATTATAATTGTAGTCATAATAATAGTCTAAAAATGAAAGTATCAGTGTAATTTCACAAAAATTATAAAATATTAACAATTTATTTGCAAAAAGTCTTATCGATTTGTAGATTGAGCATGCTGAAAAATTTTGGAGAAGTAAATATTAATGTAATTTAGCTAGAAATGTCACCTGAACAGGTACAGGGCTATGATTAAAAAGGAAACACTCCACTCTATTTACTAACTTTAATTGCTATGCGTCGTCCTACAAAGGCTTTAGAGTTTTTAAGGCTAGTTCTAAGAGATAAGAGGACAGTCCCACAACAAAAAGTGAGGGAAGGGCCAAAACCAATAGAATAAGCTATGCTATATGTACATTTGTATTTATATAGAGAAACATTCCAGTTCTTACAAATATTTTTCGAGCCTCTTATGTTCACAAATCAACAACAATAAAAAAGTCATTGAAATAGTTCGCATAAATGCTTGATGGTATCCCGGATATTTCTCTTGAGTTATATATTAAAGTGGGCAGCTTTGTGCCACTTGTTGATCGCATAACTCCTGACGATACTATTAAAATATTCAAGAAGGGTCGTAATTTGCGTATCGATTATACGCTTGTTGGCTACTCATTTCTGCAAAGTAAGAGAAGAAACATGAGCTGTATTCTACACCATTTAGGAAACGAGTAATATACTATTTTAACTGTTAATCATTCTAAGCAATGCTATGCAGATTTGCTTGAGCCACTATAAGACTAATAATTAATCCTCATTATACAAGATCTGCTGAACACATAAATTAAAAGAGTTGATCCTCAAATATAAGTCACATCAATTAATAAAGAATACAACATATTCAATCAACTGATTAGATAATAAGTATCTGGTGCGATGTCTGTTAAGCATCAACTAAAAGTCTCATATTTGTCAAAAACTTAAAAATTGAAACCAAATTCAAAAAATGTAGCAAAAGACTTAAATTTCTTAAATAGTTGGGAGTAATATCTAGCCGCGGAATCAAAGAAATAGGTAAAACCCAAGCATAAATAGTTAAAACTAGGTGTTTGGTTATGCAATTAATTTCCTTTACAATTTAGTCAACTCTTAAAAATTATGAATTTTCTGTCATATGCGCATGAAAGTGGTCAAATCATTCATGATTTTCTTGCAGACCAGAAAATAAGCTAATTAATTACTGGCTTTCCAGTCAAAATATAAATTCCAATGAATTTCTCTCTATTCTTGGATATTAAAATTACTAATTTGACAACAAACTGTAATAACACATAGTTCGATTTTACAGGTAAATATGGGCGAGAAAAAAGATCTGTTTATCAAAAAACAAAAATTAGGAAAGACAAGAGAGCCAGTATTATTAAATTTTACACATGAGCTGTAAAATGTTGACTTAATATTATATTTTTCTATTTTTGTCACAATTCAAAGGCTCTATTTATCGATTAAGCCAAATAATTTACTATGTATTGTGTTAATTAAAATTACCAGATATTTCACCCTTTGCCTATCCAGCATTGACAATTATATATTTTAATTTGAAATTTGATATTTAAAAAGATGGATAGGTCAAACGTACGCGAATCCTACATGCGAGGGTCTTATGTGCTCAATGGTACTACAAACGGAGTCAACCGTTCTTTTATTTCGACTGCTCTGATTGGCGATTCTCTTGCCTATAATGATGATCTTCGCAAGTACTAATTCCAACATGTAGGTCACGAATCCAGAATCTGCCCAATTATAAGAAAATTAACCTTGGTTAACACTTACAATTTGTTGTCGTGTTTCAAACTATTGAAATAGAAAGGCTGTCTAATGAAGTTGAGGTGCTTAGAATGAAGCTGACTTAAATTGGAAGGCAGCTCTTCAACTCTCAAAACTATTAAGTGCAAATTCGATAATTGAATTAAAAATGCTTCCAAATGGAGCGACTGCGTGAATAATATTGTGAGTAAATTGATAAATTGGGCAAAATTTGTTAAACTTTGTACCACTAGAACGAAACCCTTAAGAACAAACTTAGTGAAATTGACTTCTCGCTGAAACAGAAGTTCGAATCATAAAAGCAAAAGAATTCTGAACTCGCAATGTAACTAGATAAGTGGAAAACACGTTATCAAGCCATGTAAAAAAGCAAATAAAAGGAACTTGAAGATTTGAGAAATTTAATGGAATGTCAAAGAAAAAGTATGATCGATAGAGAAATCAGAGAAATTACTATTCGATTCCAAAATGAGCGATCAGGATTGTAGAATTAAATTAGAAAGAATAGAGAATTATTGTAAAATAGAAATAGATAAATTGATGATTTGAGACAAAAGTGTCAAAAATATTAAATAAACATTATGGAACTGAAAAGCTACGAAAATGTAATTGTTGATAATGAAAATAAGATTGTACTTCTGAATCAATAATTGATGAGACTTCGAGACATGCTTAGCAAAAAAGATCTATAAATTCAAGATCTCAAGCAGAGATAATACAAATTTAATCAACAGCTCAAGGCTCAACAAGATTGGTAACACGAAAACAAGCAAATAAAAACAGCACTTTAAAATAGAACTCGTGAAATCGATGATTGGAAAGTTCGAGCAAGTCGACTTGAAGATGAAGTCGGTAAGGGGAGAGAAATGATCCACTATAATCAAGAACTTACTGATAAACTAAATGTTGCAGGCAAGTAGATCTAGAGGCTCAACAAAGTATTTAGAGCAAAGTTAGATTAAAACGAAGATCTGAGAGGCAAGCTTCAGAAAAGAGATGGTGAGCTTGCAAAATATAAAAATTTGTAACATGAAATTGCCAACTACTAATCAAGAATGAATATGATGCAAGCTGAAAACGATAGAATTAATAGTATCTTAAAGTCTAGGCTTGGCGAAATAGAAGACTGGAAAGGAAAATATATCAAACTGGAAGGCACAATGGCAAATTATGCGGCAGTAGATCGAGAAAAGAAGGTGTTAGAAGATAAACTTAATAATCAAATCAGAAATAATGAATAAATGCAGAATTTCCTCAAGAAAGCTGAAAAAGATATGGGAGTGTATAGGAATTATGAAAATCAATTTAAATAAGCTGACCGACAAAATTCAGTAATGACTAAGGAACTAGAAAGACTAAACGGAGTCATTAGAAATTACTCTAACGAGTTGGATGACTATCGCACGAAGCAAGGTAGATTGGAGAAAGCAATTGGAGATTTCAGAAATGCTTAAATGGAAATAAAAGACCTTTCAAATAAAATAAATGTAATGACTCAGTAAAAGTAAAGATTGAACAATTTGCTCCGATCCAAAAATGATGATATTAAAGGCCTATAAAATGAAAAGCTTGAACTACACTCAAAAATCAATCACTACAGAAATTATGAAGTTAAAATAAGCGAAAGCGAGCAAATCGCTGGCAAGCTCAAAGATGACATCAATAAACTACGCAAAGATGTTGAAAATTGGCAGGGCAGAGCTAAATAATATTAAAATAAAGCAAGATAACTGGAAAACCATCTCTATCAAAATAATAGCTAGAAATAAAAACTAAGTGCTATGATCAAAAGCAAAAACAACGAATATGATGACCTACGTAGTCGCTATTCGAGACTGGAGGGTGACACTCGAAGGATCACAGAGCTAGAAACCGCCCTCAAAGAACAACATGTACGTTATTGTTTATTTAGAATCAAATCTTAGCTTACATTTCCGATATTGAGCACTTGGAAAGAAATATTAAAGACTGGTAGGTGTAATTGGAAAGATAAAAACAAGTAACTAACTAATTCGCTTACAAAATTATTGTCCTTAGCTGCGAAATCGAAAGAATGGGTACTAGTAACCAGAACAAAAGCGGAATAAACTCCAGATAATATCAAGAATTACAACAAGACTATTCTAGACTGCAGAGCAAGATGACATCTAAAAATAATGAAATCGATATTCTCAATACGCGAATCAGCTCTCTTGAGCAGAAGTAATTTATTTTTATATTTTAGAGTGAAAGATTTGATGAAATAATTCAATAGACTTCTTCAGGAAGCGCAAAAAGGTGATCAATAAACTTTAATATTGGTTAAGAAAGTATAATAGTATCAAGACTATGCTAAAAGAATTCACATTTTGGGTGCATAAATCGACAGACTAAGAGCAGAGAATAAAGCATATGACGAAGATGCTAGAAGAATTAGATTAAAATTCGCAGATGGGTTATCATATGAAAAAAGACAGTAAGATTTCAATATTGTTACTGTTCTGATGGGCGTGGAAATTGACAGTCTTAGATCAAGAGTGGACCAGAGATAAATTAATATTGATGAAATGAGAAGATCAATCTTGTAACCAGTCAGAAGAATTTGATTGCTTTAATGTTTTAGTTTATCCTAATAATACTAACATAAATTGTATTGTACTAATATAATTGACAATAATACAAGCATAAGTTACAGAAAATGAAAGTAGCAGCTGGCAACACCCTCAAAGACTCATTCTATAAAGAGAGATTAATAAAGTCAAGTGCAAATAGTATGTACAACACATTCAATCGAACTCAAAATATACGATAAGACTCAGACGATGAACTTCCTTAGAATATGACCATGATGACTAACGAATAGCAGAATCTAGATATGAAGAATCACTTGAGTTAGTTTAGGAAAACCTCTGAAGGACCTGGTTATGCTTTTGTTCGATTTTAGTGTTCGCATAAAATGCTTAGAAGTATGAATGTACGTCTTTTAATTTATTCAGAGGATTCGATCATACTAATTTCTGGAATAAATTGATCTTTCTTATAACAAACTGAAATCACTCAAATATCTTTCAGGCTTGCGATACTTGATTAAAGTAAAAGCCACTAACAATGAATTAATTTCGATATTCGACGTTAAAGAACCACCCCTTCATTTAGATTCATTAGATGTGAGTAACAATGCCATCACCAAAATGATGGATCTTTCTCGAAACAAATATTTGAGAGTTTTGAATTTGAGAACAAATTTAATTTCGGTTATTGAAGGAATTAATAAAAATTTAAATTTAGAAATTTTGGACATTTCGGAAAATAAAATTTAATAGATCTCAGGGCTTGATGGTCTAAACTTAAAAGAGCTTTATTTGAGTACGAATTTGATTGAAAATGTTAAGGGTATGACTAAGCTTGAAAGTTTGAGAACTCTTGATTTGTCATTAAATAAAATATCAAAGCTTTCAGGATTGATGAATTTAATTTCACTAAGAAGTGTAAACTTAGCAAAAAATAATGTGAAAAATGTGAGATAAATCGACTACCTCGAAAATTTAATTCATTTGAGTCACTTAGACCTATGCTATAACCCAATTCAATAGCGACGATATTACCGAATTCAGGTCATATACAAACTACTTATGTTACAAACATTAGATGGTACTCCTTTATCTGGAGAAGAAGCCACTCGCTCTGAAGATTTCTATGGGATAAATGTTTAGTAAAAATTCAATGTTTTCAAAAAAATATTGCCATAAGAAGAATTTATTGACCGTAGAATTCATAGATCTTAATTGCTTGAGAATTAAACGGACTCTGAAGGTGAACAAAATAATTTTGTCGATGAGTACGATGAATAAGGTAAAGTAAGAAGTAATTCCAGCAGATCGAAAAATAAAAGTTTCAACGCAAGCAAAAGATCGGCTCTATCAAGGGGTTCAAAACTATCAAAGAAAAGCAGCAGATGAAAAACTTGATTTATAAATATGTTTTTAATCTGAATTGTTAAACAGTGTAGTAAAATGAATGCAAACTAGGAGTTGTTTTAAATTTAAAATAAATCAAATATAAAAATAAGCGGGTAGATATCATAATTTATACAAATGCAGCAATCGTTTGCCAGCGTGTCAGCCTTGCTCGATCAAGTGATTCGATAGGAGGTTCACAATGAACCAAAAACAAAAAACTCGTTGTACCTGATTACAAGCAATACTGAGCCAATTCACTTCTATGATATTTCAAAACTAAAATTGATTTTCCCACAAGACGATTTAGAAACTTACTTGAACTCGAACCCACAGATCGCTCACGGCAGCACAATCTGTCTATAGAACTGCGAAATCGTTCCAGAATACGGTAAAGACAATAATGTAGTCTCCTGCGAAATCGAGTCCAAGAATATCATCATCGACGCAGGAACAACCAATGAGAAGAAGTTACACTCTGGAAAAATTAGATTGCAAGTTGATGCAGACTCAGGTTAGATTCCCCTCCTTCCATCGACCAGACGGTACATCAGACGCATGCAGAAACAAGAAATAGCTAGGAAATAATTAAAAAAAGCTCAAAGTCAAAAAGTCGACATCCTATCGTTTATTAACCCCAAGAAATCAATTAGTGAAAGAGATCGGGCTGAATCAGATTTGTTCAGCAGCGAAATCGGTCCAATTGATAGTGAATCTATTAACTTACTTGAAAAATTAGTCCACTTTGTTGACAAAGACGAACTGTTCAATTTACTCGCTACAAAACCCCTAAAGAGCAAAACATCGAAAAAAGCTGTTAGACTCATGGTAATCCCAAATGCTAGCACCACAAGCAAAGAGCAGCCTCTTGCTTTCCGCAAAAAAAAGTAAATCATGTTTAATTCAGTTATCTTCGAGAAGAAGTGTAAGAGTTGTGCAGACACTACGACAACATCGAAATTTCGTGATGTTTATTAACTTAGTAATTTAATTGCAATCATGTGTTTTTTTGCATATATATAGTTATGTTTTATTGATTGGTATGAAGGATCATGTTGATTTTTTATGTAAATATTGCCCTAATATCTTGAAAGCCTCACCATGTTTTATATTCTTCTTCGAGTTCTATTTCTCATATATTATTTGGGCTTAACTCAGAGATCCTTGCTTTATTTTCATTACGGATGCTTGATACGAAATAATGGAATCCATTTCCATTTTTTATTTCACAATCTCATTCTTTTTCAAGTAATGAGTATTTATTCCGAGCTTTTTATATGATTTGTTCAGCTTTTCAGCTTAATTTATACACTTAAGCGCATTTTTATGCCGCTCCATACGAATATAAGCTTCCATCATGTACTGAAGAGCGTATACTCTAGTACTGTCTTGAGTCTTATCATTGTCTAAAAGTTATTTTCCGTGTTTAATAACTTTATGAAATTGGTTCAGCAACAAGCATATATAACAAATGATTAGAGCAATGCTTTGACGAAAGGCTTCGACTTATCCCTTCATTTTCATGATCATAGCTTAAATTTCTTATTCCTTGAGAATGGACAAAGTCTTACTAATATTGAGAGTTGGTATTTATTTCTTTGATAAGCTAAGTAAGCTTTGGCTAAACGACTTTAAAGCTGATTCTAAAATAATTTCCCGATTTTATTTTGGAATTTTGCTATAAGTTTCATGATATTGTTATAGCTCAGCTTGCCCTATCCGGTACCAGTATTTATAATCTGAGCACTGAGTACTACTTTTCTTTAGCTGTTCAAGAATTTGATAGGCCTGGCTAGGATACGCATGCAAAGAAACGACACCCATATTATAGAATATTTTATGACCCTGACTGGAATAATTTGAAGAAAATAATTGCAGATCTTTATCTTCTACACCCGTGCAACCTTTGTACAATAGCATCTGAGCTTTATTGAAATAACTGAGAGCCACACAAGACTTACCGTAACTGTAGTGGATAATGCCGATGTTGTTATAAGAAAGTGCACTGTAAATATTGGTGATTATTTTATTCTGAGGCATTTTTTATAGATCTGACTGGATGTTTGTGAAGTACAATAACTCGATTGCTTTTTATCGATTACTCTCATGAAATTATTTTTGGGCTTGATAAAATCGGTCGATCAGCTGCAGGTTTAACTAGTAATATTTATTAACGTTATTTTTGCGTTTGCGAGCTTTTTCTAGTAATATTTCCAACACTGACTCTCGTTCTTAGTCTGGAGGCAGACAACTCTAGGAAAGCCCTAATTGCATCATGGCCTGAGCCATAAATATTCCCATCATGAAGTCCAACTACTCTTTTAGTATGCCTGAAGATCTGGAGTGTTCATGGAAAAGCATAGAGATCCACTGACTGGAATTTGGTTTTGCTTAGCATGGGTTCGCAATATACTTGCTTGACAACTTCAGTGCTTCTACATTCTTCTTAAGACTGATGTTGAGTTCCTAAATATACGAAGACGTACCATGAGAAGCAGAAGCTTGCGATACTTGAGATAGTCGATGAAACACTTTTAATTAGCATAAATATCGCTGATGATAAGATATGCGTTTTCCTTCTTTCCATTAAGCAGCATCAGTATGCCAATGTTATACTTCATGAGCTGCAAGGTCATCTGATCATACAGTTAGCTTTAACGCTTGTTCTTTTTCGAGATGAGACTGTTAAGCTTGCGAATACACACATGGGAGGCGTTGACAGTCCTACCATTGTTTAGATACTAGCAGATGGCTAGATTAGGCTCGTACGACTCGGTATTTATATTTGCAGCGTTCAGCTGACTACATTGCTATACTTGTACTTGAAAGCTTATTTATACTTCCCCGAATTGAAGCTATTGCACGCCTGCTCCATTATCAATATAATAAACAATTATTTAAATTATTACCCACTCAATTATCCTTTATTTTTATCATCTATCCTCTAACTTTTGGAGCCAAATCTAGTAAATATAAATCACTTGTCTTTAGACTACTCAACTACATTCTGTTTCTATTTTTTTATCTTCGGTTGTTTCTTTTGTTTTTTGCGCTTTGGTTCAATTTACTATGAGTCAGATAGCTAAATCTAATCATCACGATCAAATTTTATCAAAGATTCAAAAAAGTTATTAGAGATCAATTAAATTTTGCGATCCTATTTATGGATTTTGACCTTTTTCTTCTACTTTTAATACAAATGTACCTTAGCTATTTTTTCTATTTGAATGGATTTTTATTAACAGATTTGTACATTTTTGTAATTCAAACTGACAACTTTTATTGTCAGATCTAAATTACCAACAGGATGCTTTTTAAGTTGAAAATTATGAACTACTTCGTTCTTATTATTAGAAAAGTTAAAAAAATGGCTCGAAAGAACGTTACCGTTGCTTGCAATAATTAGTACAAATTACTAATTCACGAGGTAAGGAAATTTTGAGCAGCATACGAAACCAGGAGTTGTCTGTAAATTTTTTATTACTGTATTCACTATTAAAAAATCGCTTCTAGTTGCGGCTGTAATTTACTTGTCTTAAAGAAGTATTTTTGTATGGCATTATAGAATAGGAAGTAATTTTTTATTTTACAGCTAGTGTGATTTTAGAGGTAATGATTAAATCGCTTTTTGACAGAATTTAAGAGTCTGTTAAAAGATCCCAAGGCCAGACCATTATATCATTTGTTTCTTCTTTTAGTGAAGCTGATATCCTTGTCTTGACTTTTTAGCATAAAGCAGCGACAACTTGACCATTTTATTACAAATTTATGTAGATTTTTTAACAATAGGCTCATATTTTTGCTACCCTTTAATATAATTATAGATTTGAAAGATTTTATCAATTTCACGCGGTGTTAGACCATGTATTAATTATCGACTTAATTGACTTTAATTTTAAAGTGTGAGTAAAAATGAATTCATGTTTTACTGGCTTGTATCGACTTTACTTTTCTCTCCATTTTTAATCGTAATTTATTTAGCTAAACACCCATAAATGATGCATAGATCCATAAAATTGATTCTTTAAGTCATCAGCTAATAAATGATATCAACATTTTCAACACTAATAATATTACTTTTATCTTTAGCCTTGACTATAAACCGATACAACTTCATAGGAATCACAAGTAAGACAACAACCAGCAATCCAACCCCAAAAAATCCCGATATCTAACTTTTCAACAAAACCGACGGCAAACCAATCCCCTCCTGAAACACAGATTACCCATTTTAATTACCAGTTTTAACACACCACTATATTTTCTATTTGCTAGGATTATCCATAGTCAGGCAGTGATATGCTCGAGCTGCCATCTCGAATTTTTATATTTTGTATTTACTTCGGTTTTTATCTGGGTGGTAACTTAAAGCGATTTTGCGAAATGATTTCTTTATCTATTGTATGGTTGAGTCTTAGGTGATACCGAGGATTTAATAAGGGTCGAATTTTGCGAATTATGGGCCATCGAGTATTTGTGTCACACAATAAAATGAAACTAATATGCATACCATTAATAATACAATCTTCCAGACTAGCTTTTTAGTTTGCTATTTATTATTTTGTTTAAGGGTATTATTTATCTTATCTCGCAAATACTAATACTGCTCCAATTTCTTAATTTACTTTATTTCCCTCACAATATTCCTAATGATAATGACAATACTGATGACCAAGTACAGACATGCTAACACACACAGTGCATTTAAGAAATGCAAGAAGGCATAATCATCGTAGTTCAAGTTTTATTCATTGTAGCCATACGACATTGTATCTTTTATAATGACTTACGTAAATAAATGTTAGTCGTTTTCATTATACAATTATACAATTATTATTATACTTATATTGGCATTGTAAAATGATATATAATACGTGATGTAGAATTTAAAAGAATTTGTCTGCAAACTAGTAGAGAAGGAAGTTAAAACTAACTTCCCGCATCTTTACATCGTGGGTATACACTAATTAATGCAGACAAGGAAACAGGTCCGTACCGTAAAATTCAAGACGCTATCGATGCAGCCTAACCCAATTCCCTTATCAAAATAACAGAGGGATTCTATTAATAAAACTTAATTATCACGTACTTCAAATATAATTCAGAAAACCTTTAACGATATAACCGAAATCAAGAGGCTAAAGTCCACAAAGCGTAGGAGTTGTACTCCTGGTTGAGTCTGGTATTGGAATTCGTGTAAAATTGCCATACTCTGACAACGAAGTAAATATCTCCGGTTTAAAAATAAGTCATACTGGCAATGAAACCGAATTACAAATGTAACTTATTCAACATCACCATATTTTGAACATTTTCCAAGACAGTTAAAAATAAGTGGATCAGCTATAACACTAATACATAAACAGAGTGGCATTCAACAAAATATAAAATATGATAATGTTACTATAAACAGGTAAAGTCAATCTATCGATGTGCGTGTTCAGTTTGAAATATTTAGTAAAATCATGCAGAGTTCTTATTCCTGTTATCTGTGTCGATAAGGAAGGATAACTTATCATGACTGATTCTTAAATTAAAGGTAATTAATAGAAAGATACTGTTGGAATTCTATGTAAATTGGGAACTATTAATCTTAAAAATTGTATCATTAGTGACCATCGTGAGGGTGGGATTGTTATTTGGGGAATCAAAGATAATATGTCGAAACTTATTAAAAATAAAATATAGAGAAACTCGATTGGAGTGCATATCTTAGGTGAAGAATTTAGGATGAAAATATGCCAAAATCAAATAGTCAAAAATAAAACTGGAATCAAAGTTGGACTAGCTTGTTAAGTGTAAATTAGTCGTAATTATATATGTTAGAACACTAACGGAATTGAAGTATACAGCAGTTTTCCACTTATTTATCTCAACAAAATTAACAAAAATACTGAAAATGGAATTGCAACTCACTCATACAAAAAGATGATATGCTCAGCAAAAATAAAGAAAAATGTGTCAATAACTGGAAATAAGAAAAACGGTATCGTAGTGTAAGGAGAAAACAATAAAAGTAAAATAATTGAGAACTATTTAATCGGATTTAATTCATAATCAGGCATCAGGATTACAAAATAATCATTTCCACTCGTGCTGAAGAACAAAATATCTAAAAATTTCAATGAAGGTATCTTGGTTACTGAAGATGCCAATGCAGTAATTTAAAGAAATATTATAAGCCATAATATAGAATGTAACATAGCTCTGGGTGGAGCTATTTCTCACAACACTCTCATAGTTGAAAATCAAATTAAGAAGAGCTCTGGTCCAGGTATTGTTATGGCTGAGGGTTTAGCTAGTATACTCAGAAATGACATTACTGAAAATTTATAAGGCATTAAATTAGTCGATTCATCAGGCAGAATTCGAAGAAACTTTATCGCTAACAATGATAACGATGGAGTTGCATGTTAAGGCGACTGCAATCCAACACTTGTTTAGAATTTAATAACAAGAAATGCATCAATTGGTCTATTTCTACGATCAGAGACTGGTTCACAAGAGACAGTAATGCACTCAAATATTATTGTAAGTAACGAAATAAATGTTGGTTTACAGTTTAAAAGTGATTCACTGGCGACTAATCTGAAGAGCAGTAACACTATTGAAGGCACAATTCAGCAACCACAAACTTTAAGTTGTTCCTTAATATGAATATTTTTTATATTAGTATTTTTAAAGACAGTATGTTTTGTTAAAAAATTTAAATTATGATTGTAATAAAAATCAGGAAATAAGCGCATTTTTAGAACCTTGCTTCATCAGTGTGTTTACTTTCATGTCGTGTACTTTGCTTTTGATCATTCTTAAAATCTTATCTTTTCTTGTTTTCTGGATATTATTTTACAGGATTTCGCCTCGTTGCATAAACTAAAATAAAATGAAACTTACTTATTGTTATTGAATTCTTTGTTTTACTTAAAGATGATCTTTTATTATCTTTTAAAGTGAATCTTTTGATTGTTCACGTCTGATCACTGAACTGCCTGAATGATGTTTGTTATTTCCGCGACGGTCCATTGTAATACGATTTTGATTTGCTACTTTTGGCTTTGTGGGCTCAGACACTTTTGATTATTTTTATTTTAATGCTTTCGCTCTGTTTTGTTCGATTTTCTACATTTTCTATAAAGCTTTTTGAAAAACGAGGGTTTATTTTTCTCGTTGAAGGTTGTCTGACTTTTCTCGATGAATCCTAATTTGAGTATCAATCTAAGGTTTTGAAAAGCTTTCCTATCTGTCTCGATGACTCTTTTGAATATCCTGATTAATTGTATGTTTTTTATCTTTATTGAATATTTAATGATATTTCTGATTATTAATAGTCTTTTCAACAATAAAACTTCGATGAAGAGAGTCTCCATCATGTTTAATAGTCCTGGAATTATCAAAATTTGTTTTAGAATTATCCTGCATTCTTTTTTCCTTACTTTTCCAGTAATTCTAAGACTGTTATCGATATTTTTTTGCCTTTTAAATCGCTTATCGATTTTGTTGTTTGAATTTTGTTTGTATTTACTTAAGTTTTCTAAACCATCTATCATCATTTTGTTTGTATGTTTTAACTTTTTATTAAAGCTTCTTATTGCGGTTTTATTAAATTGAAGCCATTTTAGTCTTTAACTTATCATACTGTTATTTCAAATTTTTTGATTATGTTTCATCAAGCGATTGCAAATTATCAAGTATTTTCTTTTTATGACTCATCTCGGCAGTCACTTTGGACATCTACTCTGAGTTAATACTGAAGTACAGGCATATATTAATCTGAATTGTTCTTCCGCGAACTCACGTTATTCTGGACTTAGGCCGCTCAAATCATCTTTGGTGAGCAATCGTTATTTTTTATCCAACAGCCTATCCTGCATAGAATGGTGCATATAAAATTATTTATTGTGCCAACATAATAAAATATTAATGATGCAGTTTAAATTTCGGTCAGTTCATAAAACTCACTAGGCTGGTTCCATTATTGCTCTATTGAATGCGGCATTTATTTTTCTGAATCGGAGATCTGCTAGCTCGAACATCTTTGATATTTTTATACGGTGATCATCGTACTCGGAGTCCATATGCTTTTCAACATGTTTTGATTGTTTCAAAGTTGGGACTCTACATAAATCTTTTTATCCATCTTCTAAAAGAGAGTATGGATTATTTTTAGATTGAAATTTGGCTGATATACTTTAGCATCTTAGAAAATCTCCTTATTTCATCCTTTTTTGCAGGGAAGCCAAGCTATCGTTTTTCTTAGATTTAGCTTGGTTGGCCTCGGATATCGGTGAAAGCATATTGCTAAGAGACTTCATATCTTATTTGAAGGTTTCTTTTTTCAAAATTAATCCTGGAAACTCAAGATTATTTTTGATCGACTTTTGATTACTTATTACTCTAATTTTCTTATGATTGCTGATTTCTTGCAATTTAATAAACTCAATCTATGAAGTCTTTGGAGACAATACTTTAGGTTTTGAACTTGCTTGTTAATCTGAATCAATTGTTGTTTTCTGTCTTTTTCTAATCGGTGATAGTGGAGGGCATACGGATAAAGTTGGACTGATCGCAGGAGCTGGCTTCTTTATTTATATTATTTATTTTTTCAAATTATTCTTAAGCTTTAATTTATTTCTATATCTCTCATTATAGCTAGATTCATAAGTTTTAATACTGACTTGAATTTATTTGTTCGATGAGCTCTCAATAATAGCCTGAACTGCCTTACTTAAATTTGGAGGTTGCAATAAATCTTATTTACCTATTCTTTTTTTGATAGTCTTTAGATACGTGAAATCTATTTGATCGATTCCAGTCAATTTATATAAAGTAGCGAGTTCGTCGAGAAAGAAACTTTGAATATTTGTGCGATTTGATAAAGCTACATCTGAAAGTTAATTGAAACTGCCTTAAATAACATTTTTGTTTTATTTCTTTTTGCTTATGAACATTCCTAAAGTAAAACCGTTTTGGATTGTTTTCGGGATTTTATCTTTGTTCATAAAAGATTTCTCGATTTCCTTCTGTAAAAGCTCACAATACAATTTCTTAGACCACTATGACAGCCAACCCATGAACAGAGCTGAACTGACAGTAGAGCTATCTTTTTCCCATAATTTGTTAATGTACTAACACTTTTCCTTGAATCCATTTATAGTAAAAAACTAAATATAAATCAGCCTTATTGTTTATCTTACATCAGTCGCTTGGTTAAATTGCTTATATCTACTAAATTCAGGAGTGTAAAGCGCACAAATTTCCACTACATACGAGTAAAGTTCATGTTAAGTACATTAATCTGAGATGCGACAGTTGTTGAGTGTTAATAAAAGTTAGCTTTCACGCAAACTTCTGTATCTTTCCAATTTTTTATGTTGTAATATTAGGTCATATTTATTGACGGGCTAAGAATTTGTAACTGCATTATTAGTTGACGAGTTATCCTGCAGGTAACTGGGCTGGAATAATGCTTATAGTTACAGAATACTTGTGATTCTCTGCATCAAGATGTCCTTTAGTTCCCTCAAGGGCATCGTATGTACACAATATAATTATATTTTAGCATGACCTAAGTATATTCAATATCAAAGCAGTCAAATTATGTAAAATATGTTCAACACTTTTAATTCTTGATTTCTTTCAAAGCAGCCCTTTAATATTAATGAGATGGTTCTCTTCTTATTTATTTTTGATCGCACTGCAAGGAGTTATCTTAAGAATCAAGCTCACTGATTTCGTTATTAATGCTAAGCTGTAATTTCATGGCTTATACTATAATTGGAAATATAGGTTATTTAGTAATAATTTCCGGATTATCCATATTCTTACTGATATCGACTAACTTCTTAATATTGCTGAAATTAGACATAGTAAAGAATCCCCAACTGACCATTTTCTCCAAGCACTTATAAAACTGCCAGTTCTCAACATCGTCCTGATCATTATCGTTATCGTGTTCATCAATTTAGTCAATACTGCTGATATCGATAGTGTTACGGCGGGATTACATTTTTTGCAGTTGCACATGTTGGATTATTACTTAGTCGCTACTTAAATTTATGCTTCCCAGTGAGTCTTCATTATTGTTATTAGTATTAGTAATAATATTATTATTGTTATTGTTATTGTTGTAAGTATTACTACTGTTGTAATTTGAAGTTGGTGGCAGTAATAATTAATTATTAAGTACTGATATCTGTTAGTACACTTGCTGGTTCTTGCTGTCGATGTCTATACGGGTTTTCAGTAATTATTCTGTTTGTTTTATTTTTACACTTAACTGAGATTGCAGTCTTGACCAACATTTCTGTGATTTGTGCAAACTTTATATGAATTTAGATAGTGTCTGTTTGTATTGCTGCTATTTCTGGCTAAATTATGCGTTTATATCAATAATTCTCTTGCTTAGATCATTCTATAATATTTTAAGTTCTTGTTAATGTATCGCTTTGATCTGATTAATCTAATTATTCTTACTCTTATCTATTTCCGCAATGGCCTGTTTAATCTGAGTTAAGCTACTATTCATGTGTTTATACAATTCTCTAAACATCTTAATGGCCTCTTTAATGCCTTATTTCCACTTGACAACAATATTTTTATCAGGCAATTTCGCATTACTTTCGGCCGCAATGAGAAAATTTCGTATTTAATTATACACGGGCATCAGATGCATTTTCTATATTTACTGATAATCCAGCTGCAGATTTGAACAATTTGCGCTGTTCATAGGTGATTTTATTTGTTTATCTTTTTACTTTTATTTTAAACATGTCAGTACTGACAACTGGGAATCTTGAGACTATAGGATTGTGCTTGAGGATTGGTGGCTGTATGTACTGCATGAGGATGCAGATCTGCGGTTGCGGATCAACAGCTACTTTTTCATTATTTTAAATGCACTATTAACGAATACTAATTCATCATATTATATTAATACAGGCATATAAAATATTAGTAATAAGTATATCAACTTAGGTAACAACAAATATACAATAAATAGAAAACTCAATCTTCGACACGAGACTATCCCACAATAATAGGCAAGCCCCTGTTACTACTGTTGATACTGATAATGGGACTACTGTTACTATCATTGTGATTACAATTGCACTGGCTTGCTCGCCGAAGTAGTCTCGCATAATTATTTTTTAACTATTATACACTAAATTAACAAAAATATACGTTGTTTATAGTTATTGTATTTTCTATAACAACTGATGTGCTTTCATCGACTATGTCTTGTGATCGCTGTTGGATGAAACTAATCTGGTAATAGGTGAGTAACTCAAACAAGCAGACTATCTAAAATTTCTCTGCTGTTATAATCTACGCATTAGCTCATAATTTTCAGCTCTCTGTTCAGCAAGCATGGCCTTCATTTCTTCATTATTTATTTTAAGTCCATCTATATCTTTCAATTATTTGATTTTATCTTTAATGAACTACTGTTGTCTCTCGCATATTATTCTAAGGTTATTAATTTATTGTAAGTCATATAACATTTATTATTGTTTGCTCTTCAGCATCCCGCATTCTTCGCTTTTTTGGATCAGTTGAGTTTGGACTATTTGTAATTGCTTTGTCAACTAATTAAGACCTATATTATTTGTACTGTTTGTGTTTAAGAGTGAAGATTTACGGCGTTGATTGTCAGGCGGCTGATGAGATCTCAATTTCACAACTTCTTCTTATAAGTTCATAATTTCTGAGTTTTTGTTAACAATGACCTAAGAGAGTCTCATTATTTATTCACTCAATTTCTATATTTTTTGTTATTAGCTCATATTTTAAGAAAATGACACCTTACTGGGTTTCTTCAAAGGACTACGCCCACCTGTTAACATCATGTTATTTTCATTTAAATTATATTTGCTTGCTCTTAATTGATTTATTTCAAACTCTTGCTTTTATAAATTTGTTTTTAAATGCTTTATTCTATCTTATTGCCCTTTTATTTTTTAATTCTTCTGCCTTAATTTTTCATTTTCATGATATATTTTCTCACAAATAGTATTCATTTTTTACAGTTCTTCGCGGTACTCATTAATCTCAGCTTCCATCTGCAAGCACTGATCACTAAGCTACTTAATTTGCACTTAATAGTTATCGGCATTGCACAGTTGTCTCTCATAGTCTTTAAGCCTCTTCCTTGTAGTTTATATTTAATCAGATAATCTTTCGATCTCGATCGCTTGGAAGACAATCACAAAATTAGTATTATGTCCACCCATTTTGAACTGAGTGTGATGTGGTAAAGATTTTATTTTTGATCTGAAATTTAATTAAAAATTACTTGTCCAGTGACCGTGTTTATTATGTACTAGCTCGACTCTTTGTCGTAGAGATAAATGTTCGTTTGTTCAACTGGAAAGTATCTTTAAGAGGGAAGTTGAAGTATGGGCTCGATGCCGTCATTGTTGTGTTGTAGACTTGTGTTTCCATTTTAAATCGATGTTTCGATTTGTGTACTCAATAATTATCATATTAATACTCGTTAATTTGAACAATCAGTAACTACTTCACCAAGGTAGCACAAACAGGTCACAGTTCTGGAATGTGGCCTTCGATTTTCCATAAATATTTTTGACCCTTGTTGATGTACAAGTATTTGCCATCATTTCCAATTTCTAGACTGGGATCAAACCATGAGCTAATTCGGTACAGTCCTGGACTTCTCTCTTCAAATTTCCAGAACTGATTGTTACCGCCTGTAGAATGCCACTGGATCAGTTTCGTACCGTTTTAATATCTCTCACCATCAATGTCCAAATTCAGATCAGTTTTAAAACTTTTAATAATGAAAACTTCGCCAGCCCGATATATTTTCCAGCGTTGATTGAATCGATAGTTATTTTACCATATACAGATATGAACTCCTTATGCACCCTGTGAAGATGGCACATCCATCAATTTATTTGTTTTACTGCATCTGATATAACAGCATCTATTCAACTCTGTATTATGAATAACTTCACGGAATTCCCAGTAATCTATTTGATCAGATGGCGGATTTTTTTTGACAACAATCCTGTGATTATTGACTCCAAGATAACACTTGTCATGCTTACATTGCATAATTCGTAGTCCCCTGGAGTCAGGTTCGATTTCCCAGTACTGATGCCACTTATCGCCGATACCTTTCTTGAGAGTCATGTCAGTTCCGTCAGCTGTAAGAATCACATCAGGAAAACCCAATATTATCTCGTACCTGTTTTTTTATTTGTGCTCGATAATCCACATCTGGTTGGGGTTGTTCTCGTTAATTGGACCAAGTTCCAATGATGTTTTGGTGAAGGTGGTGTAGTTCGCAGGGGCTTCCAGAGCTAACTGGCTGCTCTTGTGTACAATTATGTAAGTTTTAGAGGTGTCTACGTTATTCATTTATATTATAGCAAATCTTAAGGCAAATTCACACAATTAGTAAAAATTCATCTAATGTTCAATTTTTATTTTAGGTCCTGGATGCCTTTCGCTAAAAATGGAATCATCTCTTATTTTGTCATCTATTAAGATCTCTTTGTCATACTCTGTTTTGATTTCTTTCCTTTTCTTTTAACTGTGCTAGATTAGTCATCCGATGTTTTAGGTGCAGCTACTTCACTGTGATGATCTTTACTTGCTTTTTCAGATTTTTCGATATCGTACTTAATCATGTTCCTATGGTTGTCTAATAAATTCCTATAGAACTCTTCAAGACTATTTTTTTAATTCTTAAGCAGCCCCACTTCTTGCTATAAGTATTTTCTCTGGGCTCTCTATTCAATCAACTATTAATTAATACTTTTCATTTATTTTATATGCTGTTAGAAATGCTGTTCTGCTTCAGTGGCGAACTTACTAATCAACTAGCTTTTGATATCATCTATTTTTCTACTTACTATTTCCGCTTGCTATTTTTATTTACGATTTAAACTATGCTTCAGTGTTATATTTTAAGCACGTAACTATTGCATAATTTTTGCATTTTACTCAGACTCAACCTCTAACACTGATATTCTGGATGACAAATCTTGAATTTGTTGCATGTAAAAGTGCTATATTTAATTAATTCTATCTACTATTCTTGATTATCCTAGTTTTGATGGGCTTTATTTTAATGATTTTCGCTGCGATGTTTATAGATCTTGAATGCATAAGCGTTGCTTCGTTTTCTTCTCGTTTGTGACTGTCAAGTATTATCTTTTGGGTGACTATAATTTTGAAGTTTAGAAATCACCAACTGAATCATCGCATGCCAGCATCATCGATAACTTATTTTATATGCTTTTCATCAGATCGTTTACCTGATCTTACTTTATAGGTCTTGCTTCTATTCTATTTTTGTTCATGCTGCCCTCTAAATTCATAACCGTATATATAATTTGACTCAAATATTATAAAACAAATAACAATAATCATAAAACTTCGAATATTTTTTTGCCCATTCTCCATCTCATTTACTATTTTATCAGCTCGAAGTGCATAAACTTGCCAAAAGTTAATGGTCCTGGATTGAATACTTCTATGTTTGAAACTCTATATAGTAATAAAATTACTTTGAAAAATTAGAGCCTTGGTGCGTATGTCCATGGAACCACCCTACAATATCTTTGCGATTGTACAAATCGTTGAGGAAATAACTGCCTGCTATTACTGTCCTTGATGGATACTAGGATCTATCACAGCTTGTTTCACTTAATTGAGGTCCTTGATGAGTCAGTAAGATTGTCTGTTCAGCTAGTTTGTTAGTATCACTGAATGTGTTATATTTTTTGAATTATACCTATATTTATTTTTAATTTTTGTAAGGATAGCCTGACCATAGTTAAAAGCCCTCAACTAATCCAGGCCCGGCTCCTCCAAACCCAATAATTTCCAATCCGCTACTCAATTCTACTCGTTTATTATGGATATTATAAAACCCATCGATTTGATATGAAGGATTAAAGAAAGCTTTACAATCATGATTACCAGGTATAGAAAATATTTTACAACACAGCATATCTTTAATAATTTTATGCACTTATACTGTACTCTTATGCATATCTTATTAGTTGTGATTCATTGTTTCATGGTTGCAGTTTGCGGTATCGCCACCTATGAAACAGTAATCGAATTTTGGTTAACTGTTGTAGTGTACGTTTACCCATTATCCTAATTTTGTTAACGCTTTCATGTTCAAGTGGATATCGGTTAGGAATATTATCTTCAATCTTTAGGCTTTGTCCAACATCTATGTTTATCTTATTATTATTTCATTATCTATTTTTATGCATATTTATTGAGTATGTTATTGTAATAATATGGATATGGGATGTTGAGTGAGGATCAGAATTGGTTATCAAATTCATTAATTTTGAATATATTGCTTATAACAATTTGTAATTTTGCCTCATAATATGGACGATTAGTTCTAAGTTCTATTCTCCACTAATGACTACCTGGCAATGCAGTCACGATGTCACGATCTGTAACTACAGAATAAAAAACTAATCGACCAGAATAAAGATATGAGTGATCGACTATTCGATATGGCTCAAAAAAATGATGATTTAATTAAGAAGATGCGTGTTGTGGAAGAAAATAATAAGTACCTATCACAAGAGGGTATTAAAATGGCACAGTTAATACTACAACAGTCTAATAACAAAGCATAGTAATTGCAGACTTGGGATGTATTAATACAAACTGATGAACAAGTATGCTAAAAATGTCAACAACTCCAAAAAGAAGTTCAATCCTTGAACTAGAAAACGTTAGATAAAGAAAAATAACGTTTAAAATAAAAATAATAATTATAGAAGCAAGTTATCGAACAGAGCATTCATTGTAATAACTGGAATACTTAAAGATAATTGCTAAAAAACTAATCTTTGCTGTTGAAAAAGTAGAAAGATGACATTAATTAAATAAATAAGAAACTTGAAACGAAAATATCAATTATTTAAAAATAATA
>APMI01007419.1_pt1 | contig 43604 bp, 35 predicted proteins | sample 667938 | NCBI WGS metagenome assembly APMI01 (sample SAMN01084076, study PRJNA167559) | wastewater metagenome | biome: Wastewater | place: Denmark: Ejby Moelle, Odense | collected 2011-11-28
GTTTTATTCGAAGCAAGACATATATAAACTTGCTACTAACTGCTCCTTTAGCAAAATTCTTGCAGTGTCCTCATGAGTCCGATACTTATTACCTTCGTACAGATAGTTTGCATGTGAGTAGTCAAGTCCCTCGTCCAAAGGAAGGTACTGTTTGGCTCTAATCGGGTTCGCTACTCCTAGAGTGTAACTTTTAGGAGTTTAGTCCTCCATATTGTGGTCGACTCACAAATTATTTTAATAAGTGTATTATAATTTGTTGGAGATATGCACCCCATTCTGATAGGCACCGTGATCTGGCTCATTGTGGGATTGTTGGTGGGCTGGCGGGTACTAAAGTATGTCGCCTCTCAGTCTCCCCCTGGCAAAGAGTGGGAAAATCAAAAGTATCCATTATCATATACTAGAATTGGACTTGTCGCTCTGATCATGGCTGGCATCTCGATGTGGATGATGTGGGCCACTTGCTACCTGCACCAAATGTATCCCCTTATTGAACCAAAAATGGAACACTGACATCATTTAATCTTTATTTTGTTTTTTTACTTGTTTTTACTATCATGCCTGACGATCTGACAAACTACAAAAATTGATATAAAATAACATTACTCAGTCATCGCTTACTGCCTTCGGATTCAGATTTCTTCCGCTAACTTTTAGTTTCTTTTTGCAAATCAGTATGTATTTCACCATTTTCACTTACAAATTGATCTTGTTCCCAATACCCCGTCAAATTACGACTACCTTGTACATTGCCGTATCCATGCCTGAGTCCTTGCTTGAAAGAACCCACATAAATTTCACCTTACTTTATCAGTTGACCCTCACCTTCATATAGATTATTCACGAAGTTACCGATATATTTTTAGTGTCCATTGCTGAATTTTCCATATCCCGACTTCAACCCGTCTTGAAACTCCCCTTCATAGTGTTCAGTTTGATCCACATAGAATCCATGCTTGCTATACTTTTTGTTTTTTAGCATACCAATATAAATGCTCTTTACTACTTCTTTTTAATTCTCACGGGTGATACCCAGTCGAGAATCCGATTTGAATTTAATTTCCTTGCAGTCGCAGTTCTCAGGGTTACCTTTTCCGAACTCTAACTTTTTGTCTAACCAGTTATACACGATGAAGTCTTCTTTGTTTTTGCGGTACACGTACTCGTAATTATTTATGAGTATTGAGGGAGTCTGTCTTCCATTTACAATATCTGGTAAATTTGTGTTATGGAATTGACGAAAATATGCGAAGGACTTATTCAGAAGTAGCTCCGGCAAGATTATATTCTGGGTTGAGTTCGGAAAAGTAGGTGCATAATCTAGCAAATCCGATTAACCCCCAGATGGATCTCCGTCGTCCTAATCTTCCATAAACTCGTATGTACTATTTTTCTTCGCCTGGTTCTTTTCCTGCTTCTTTAAACACTTTTGATAATTTTCGCATTTCTCAATAAATTCATGATATTCTGCCATCCCTATGATCATCTGTACTAGAGCTGTTTTGAGAAACTCATGAAAATATTCCCTAATGAGTTCATTTAACTTTGGGGTACTTTATTCACCTTCTCGATCAGCCATTTCCTTAAGTTATAATATAAAATTCTTTTATTTCTTTGATAGAGGCTACCAGGGTCTACGAGGTTTGTTCTTGATAACAGTTCCATCCTCAAGATTAACAAGCATTTATATCCCGTATTAGTTTGACTACTTTAACAGTTTGTTAGTCGTGCCGAGTAAAAAGTTATCTTCCGCATTCTTGGAGAATTTGCTGAGCTGCCAGAAATCTTGAACGTGGAAGGATATTGCTAAAAAATTATTGGTGCTAAATATCCTCAAGGGTAGCGCATACTCTCTTAAAGATTGCAAGTATCTTGATATTGGTTTAGAGCAAACACCAAATGTGTTAAGCCCAGGAAAGAGACTTAACAATGACAAAATAAATGAGCTGGCGTCTGATGATGTTTGAGCAAATACGACTACTCTTTTTTGATACAGCAATGCTTTCCAAATTTAATATAAATTTGTTGACCCAAACGTTTGAAGCATTTTGCTGGGCTCGCATCCCATATATAAGTCCGGCAGCTGGATTTGAGGCCAGGCTTATAGCAAGTTGTGATTAATGTTTGTATATGCCTATTTTATTATCTCAAAATTTGTGAAATCCTCAAAAAATACTTATGTTGTGTTTTCAAGTCTTATTTTCAAGTACTCAAACAAAGGTAGAGCGCTGATCACTGCAATGGCTTTTTGAACGTGAGAACGAGTTAATTAACTGTTATTTTTCTTCATCTATTCAGTTACCTTGATCTGTTTAAAATAAGATACTCCGAACATCATACGTTTTTTTCCATAACACTTTGACTCAAAGTTGAAGAAGTTGCAGTCTTGGTCTCGAAGGTGCGAAGAGTCGGGCATGGCATGATGAATAATCTGATCTGAAATTTAGTTAATTTTCTTGCTATCGGGGTACTTATATTCAATTTCAGTACCTCGTTTATGGTGAAAGTGAATTACGCATATGCAAAACAAGGGTTGATCATTTTTATCGTATCCTTCATCATACTCCTCAATTGCATTTTTAAAAAGCAGTGCCTCTTCTTCCAGCCTGTCGTCGAAGGGAGGTACAAAGAAGTCGGGTTTGCCTGGAAGTAACTGCCCACATGAATTAGACTTAGCTTCGGTTTTATATTTATCGTTAGTCTTGACTTTGTCCATTAAGTAATGCGAAATGTGATGGTTGGGATAATTTTTGAAGTATGACTCGTACTCGTGATTATCTTCCAGGTCAATTTATTTATCTTGTAAGACTGATAGTGACTACTTGAGTCTGGCTGGAGTTTGCTCTGCCACATAGTCGATGCTCACAGGTTCAATATCGAACTCCTCCAACTTTTTGGAGAGTAGCTCCTTGCCCTTAAGGAAATATTTTTTCATTTATGCTATTATTCGATTATTATTATAAAAACTATAAGAAGTAAAAATGAACACTACATCAATGAGAACTGTAGATCAACTAAGCCACTTGAATTTGATTATGTGAGACAAGCTTTGTGACTTGATCAAGCAAATCCTAGTCCCAACTGGAACTAAGCTCTTCAAGACTAAATATCGTTGTAATATTTGCTCCGTGCCAAGTAGGAGGAAGATCCCAAGATTCAATCTTCATTTGCTTAGATTTACGATCTATTTGATATGAAATCATTGTGGATCCATTAAACGACTCATAACAAGACTCATGATTAGGGTAGACAACTCCCACGACTCTATAAGTTATCTTGTCAATAAAGTATACGACGAAGTTACCTTTCTTTTTCTGTTGACGAATTTAATTATGTGGCAGGCACCTTAAACTACAAGCCCATTGAACCATATTGTTAGCAGAGAGGTTTGGCAACTCTCTCAAATTTTTCACACTTTATTCCCACAAATAGTTTCTATACTATATTTTATTATTAGATTGGACTTGTAATTTTAACTGTATGTACAAATTGTAAGCATCAATGCTCCAAAGATCACTGACTGCGCACACTACTCCAGTGGGCAATGGAATCTACAGTTCAGATGGAAATGCCGTTCTGAGTTATTCATTATATTTGAATGTAGTTATTTTGAATGAGTGCTCGCAATTTTACCTGTTATGCACAGCAAATGATGAAATATCGTTCAATTTTTTGACTTATATGCCACCGCATTGACATTGTAAACTCGAGTTACTTAATGCGATAATTTAATTATCATGTGCTAAAAAGTAATTAATCTAAAGCTGGCTTGTATAAAGCAATGGTTCAATCAGGCAAACTATTTTAGTAGTTTAAAAAGCCAAGAGTGTCGTACTTGAGGATAAGGATCTTCCTTATTTTATCATCAGTTTAACTTGAGAATTTGATGAAAGATTCCATAACACAAGGTAATCTGCCTGTTTATTTTTTACCAGAATGACCACTTCATCAGGGCTAAGTAACACGAACTCAGGGGTGAATTCAGTGCAGAATCCAATTTACTTAATTATATTGCCATGTCTGCCCACCTGCTTCAATACATATTGCAAATCAGATCGTTCACAAACGATGAGTGTGTTGTTGCATGCTATCAAAACTCTGTTAAGACCCTCGAACTTAAACTTGGTGGTCGAGGAGGTCAATTGATATTGTGGTTTAATGAGACTGGGGCATTAATCTATCATTATGAATTTACACAAACACAATTTATTATAATCATGCAGTGTAAGTAGTCAATAGTAGTCCGACTTTATTGAATTTGCTAACGAACTTTTTCTCTCTTGGTCTTTGCTGCGCTGTACTTGCAAGGCTTCGATTGCTGATTTTTGATGCTATTACATGAGGCACGCAATCGATATTGATTGAAATTAATTTTATTTCCGACTGATAGCTCGAGACAATACTTTGTCGCCAAACTTTTGAGGAATCCCCAGCTCTGTATTGAAATTTGTAATGCATACTGATTTATACCCTCTGGCTAAGACTGAGTCTAAAGCATGCTCAATGTCCTCTTCGAGAGGATCTTGAAGACTAGTGCCGTTGGAGCCCTCCCACAGGTTTACGCATAGGATCGCCACGCAGTTAAATTTGAGATGCTCAATTCTGACATCTAGAATGAGACAATCTCCAGGATTCATACACTTGCTCTTGAGTTAAACATCTAGGTAATCCTGTAATTTAGGACCAACTGTGTCCTTCACTTCGGCTAAGTACTCGTTTTTTCTCACATTGCACTGAGTGTCAACGAAGATGAGGAGGCAATTTTCGCTGCACTTGTTAATGTTCTTTGTGGTGATGTTTACTTTGAGGCGCTGGTTACTGCTTAAGTCTACTGACTTAGTAGTGTAATTCTTTATGTCCTGCTCCTTGGTGTGACAAATTGCTCCCATTCTACCACGATAATATATTATGATTATTGTTTGACATTCAATAGCCCTTATGAATGAAAGTAATATACAACTTTTCGCAATATGCTAGATCACAGTTCACATAATTAAAGAGGCTATGCCATAATAAATAATCATTTAACATAGAATATTTATGAATATAAATGAAAAGAGCAATAGGTCTCTACTGGCCATGGCTGGTGAGAGGTCCTTAGGGACTAAAATGCCATCCACTAACATTGGTAGCTTCTAACCTGGAATCAGGTCACCCTTAGGAGCTAAGGATAAGGAGAAAGATGCTTCCACGCGCAGGCTGATGATGAAGTTAACTTTGCCTCGCCTTCGAAAAATGCAGGCACTTGTTCGAGGGTTTCTTACTCGCCGCATAATATATCCGCCTCTCTTGGAGCAGTATTTACTGGCCAAATCTCTATGCAATGCAATTTAATCTAATGTTGTGTACAGAGAGTCAAGCGAGATAATACTGTCAAATATTACGTACCTCAAGTATGATCGCTAGTCGGTGGAACTGGTTGAAGGCCAAGAGAAAGTGCTTGAGAATGAAATATGTAACAGAATTGCAGAGAGAGTGTTCAGAAAATAAATATAATCGATTGTTTCGTTAGCAACAGCAGAGTATGCTAAACTTTTGACGAGACCCAAGATCACATATGGTTTCAATTTGAGAGACCCTCTTTAGCTGTTGTTGTTCGACAAGATTAACACCTTTGTAGGCATGAACTACAAGGAAGTCGTTAGGGAGGCCATTCAAGAATGCGCTAACTAAAACCGATAATTGCGTATAATCGATTAATGGATTGAACAGTTTCAGATGCTGCGTTCACTCTACTAATAAATAGTCAACTAAGCGCTCAACTAAAGCATTGGCGACTATATTGTGAATAATATGATAGAAAGGATTAATTTTTAAGCCGCAGAAGTAGTCGCCAGAGTTTGTTACGATTAAGTCATATAGGACAAGAAAGTTCAATCATATAATCAAATATAGCACAAAATGATAGAGTGGATACTCCAAGAAGGCTCGCTCAAAGCAATAAAAGATTTGGGTCATTCTATGAACAAATGATTTGTTATATTCAATTTTATTTATTAGTTCATCATTAACATCTGCAATAATTAATTGATTGCTGGCATCCTTACACACGACTGTTATTTTAGGGTGATAAATGAAGATTGAAAAAATATAAGACAATGTAAAATAATCATTTCTTTTTGGAAGTAACCTTGCTGAGCCAAGTGAAGCCATCAGAAAGACCATCACCGGTCAAAGCACAAGTGCCCTGGATATTCCACTCTCTAGCTCTCATGGTGTGGAGACCTAGTTTTTCGACTACTTCGGAGACGCTCATGACACCCATATCTTGCTTGTTGGCAAGCACAAGCAACACGGCATCCTTTAGCTCGTCTTCAGCAAGCATCTTCTGGAGCTCCTCACGAGCCACCTAGATTCTTTCTTTGTCCGATGAGTCGACCACGTAAATCAAGGCCTGAGTATTTTGATAGTAGTGTTTCCAAAGCTGTCTGATTTTGTCCTGTCCTCCGACGTCCCAGACTGTGAACTTTACCTTCTGGAACTCAACAGTCTCCACGTTGAAGCCGATGGTTGGAACTGATGAGACAACCTCGCCGAGCTTCAGTTTGTAAAGGATTGTAGTTTTACCGGCGGCATCGAGTCCGAGCATTAAAGCTCTTAGCTCCTTCTTCCCGAAAAGGCTTTCGAAAATCTTAGTGAAGTTCAAACCCATTTTATAATTATAAGTTGGATTGAGAGTTTAGAATTTAAACAAAAATCTGACTCAGAAAAATAGGATAATTTTCATCAGAATTGATTAGGACTCCAGAACTAGCTTTGATGATAAAGCTTTGATAATATATGAAACTTCCATAAATACTATATTTCAATTGAATTAGTATTAATCTATTCAATATATTAGATCTAAAGTTCGTATTAAATATCCTTATCCACACTTTATTGTAATGTAAGTATTAAATATATTTATTTAATTAATTAACTGATAAGTCTAGATTTTATATCATCGCGTAAGAATTAAGACAACATCCAGATATTCAAGACTATCAGCAAAATCATTTTTCGCAAATTACTAGATTCTTATCGCCAAGTCCTACAACGAAATACCGATTTCCTTTAAGTTTGCTAGCAACGTTATCTTCAAGTCTTGCAGTTAGATTGTCGGAACTTCTTGCCTTAAGTCTAAAGTTAACACCTACATAATTTATTTAGTACTTTGCACTGTGTCCTATGCATAAATTTTACTCTCCAGCTCCTACTAAACCATTGAAATGTAACTCTACAACTACTCGTCGCTGAATCCCTTATAGTCCTTCACTAGTCGTCCCTTGAACCAGTTACCTGTTTTCTTTTCGCCATTTGGCAGTGTTATTGTTCCATATCCATGTGGCTGTCCTTCTTTAAATTTCCCCTCATATTGAGTCCTCAGTGGGATGTTTTTCATTAGCCCATCACCGTGGAAGAGCCCATCTTTTATTGAACCTCGATATTAATATTCTGGGCTTAACATCACAGCATCTTCTATTTAATTGTCTCGAAAAATACCAGAAACAATTGTGCCATTTTTCTTTGTTAGAGTGCCCTGCCCATGCATGTAGTTATTCTCGAACTATCCCCGATACTATACAAATTCAGGATGGTTTTTCCATATATATATTCCTTTTTTGCTCTTTTTTCCATCGGAGAATTATCCTTCATAAATGTCGCCGTTTGCAAATTTTTAGATGCCCTGCCCATTTGGAAGATTTTGACTCCAGTCACCCTAATAAGTATGCCCATCTAGTTCAATAAATGAGCCTTTTCCTGAAAGTGCATTGTTCTCAATACCGCCTCGATAGTATGATCCGCTATCCATGGCCAGAAGGCAATCTTTACCCTGGACTAGTCCTTTGTGGAAGCTAGCCTGCAGAATAGAGCCATTTCGGAATACGATTTTGCCAATGCCCTGCGGTCTACCTTTTTTCCACTCGCCTGTGTAGTATACCCGATATGGTATTAAAAAATAGGAATTCTCTAGTTTCCTCCCGCGTTCCAGTTCCTCATCAATTTCTACATTATCGTGAATTTACTCATTTCAGGCAAGTCAGTAATCAGATGGTTCACATTACAGGGAACATCATAGTGCACATTTTCTTGAGTTGCATAAGTGCTCTCGGGCTCGTCTCGGTCAGGCACATTAACCAAATAAGGTACATCCTAAGCATTAGGCCGACACTCAGAACAGATCTTGTTCCCCATTTTATAAAGTTATTGTTTCAGCAGTTTAATAATAATTTTTAAACACAAGAATGAACTCAGATGTGCGCTTCCTCGAAACTCCCACTTAGTTGGTTGTTGCAGCCTCGGATGCATAGCTGGTTCCGATACTGGCGAAACCTAAAATTATTCCCATTCGGTCAGGCATCGCCATGAAAATATAAGAGAAGGAGAAAAAATTGTTAGTCGATCAATCCAAGAAATAAAAATAATAGTGAAACATGAATTAAATACTATGCTATTTAAAATACCACTTTATATATTGTTACAACTATGATAAATTTAGTATATGATATAAATAAGGACTTGATGTTGATATCGTATAATTATTAAAATGAGCGAGGTGAATAATCAGATCGATGGTACAACAAACTACTCTCGCTTCCTGCCCATCGCAAACATCGGGCGCATCATGAAGAAAGCCCTGCCTGAGAATGCCAAGATCGCCAAGGATGCGAAAGAGACAGTCCAATAGTGCGTGTCTGAATTTATCTCCTTCATCACCAGCGAGGCCTGCGAAAAGTGCAAGATAGAAAAACGTAAAACCATTAACGGCGAAGATCTGCTGGCTTCTATTGACGTACTGGGCTTTGATGAGTACGGACATTTGTTAAAGCTCTACCTTAAAAGGTACAGAGAGATTGCCAAAAACGAAAAAGGAGACGACAAAGATCGTGAATAAGGTGATGGCGAAGGAGACGAAGATGATGAAGACGAAGCCATTGAAAAATAGGAATAAGCATGATAAAATGGCCATTTTGTTTATCGGTCAATATTTAATATATATTGAGTCAAATATCAAAGATTGATTTATTAATCACCTCCCCCTTATTAGAATTAACACTCTTCATCAGATGCTGGAGATATCATTTATCGAATCATGTTGTTGTTATATGCGCTTTTCTCTTTGTCAATTTAATTAAGCTTCTGGATCAATCCCTCGTATATTTTATCACAGATTTCAATGGCCTTTATTTTGGAGCTCTCATTTGCGACTGACTGCTCTAGATTTGAAGAGAGTTCACTTTATTTCTAAGAATACATGCTAATGGTCAATGTAAATTGGCCGCATAGTTACAGTTTTTACGTTGTTGGTTGTTATTTATTCAGCTGAATATTGTTCAGGTTGGCAACCAAAATCGCTTCAGTAGTCTCTTCTTCATCATCCTCTTCGTATTCCTCTTATTATTGCTAATTAACCGGGTTGCTTAGGAAAATTATAAGTGAATATATGTTGTGCTTATCCTTAGTTGATTTTGCAACGCTCAGCATCGAAGTATACTTGATGCTTAATACTAAACAGCTTGATTAGGATAACACAATTTTGGCCTATTTATGAGACATGCAATTATAGTTCGTTGTGATTGATAGCCCATCTTTCTCAATACTGAGCTTTAAATTCGACTCCTTGAAGCATGACTATCTATACAACAGCTAGATTCTCACGCTAAACGGACATTCGGAAATCTAGCTTGATTCAGCCTGCATAAGATTATCTAGTGGATATATTAATTATAAATTAGCGCATTTAATTCATGATGCATAAAATTTAAGTTAGCACTTAAGGCTTAATTGACTGTTTTAATATCACATATCAATGTAAATATTTGGGATGTTATCATTTATAGCTTTTTACAATGTCCTCAAAGTGGTGGATGAAATACTTTGCATCTTCCATTGTCATACAAAGGGAAGGTTGAAGTCTAAGCACATTTGCTCCTGCACCTCCTCTGCCTAATAGCATCCACTTTTATCGCAGTTTCTCCAAAATTTCATTGCAGATTTCCTTTGAGGCTTATTTGGTCTACTTGTCTTTAACTACTTCAATACCGATCATGAGTCCGGCTCCACGAGCGTCACCAATAACTTTGCTTGCAGCGGAGATTCTTTGTAGCTCTTTCAACAGGTAGCCTCCTACTTTCTCTGAGTTTTCGTCTAGCTTTTCTCGCTCGATAGCCTTCATGACTTCAATGGCAGCTCTGCATTGAATGTTTCCTCCTCCTGTGGTGTTGAAGAAAAAGAAGTTCATTGATTTTGCAATCTATTTACGGGTTGCCACTGCAGCTAGTGGAAGTCCATTTGCGATTCCCTTAGCCATAGTCACAATATCAGGTTTGAAGTTGTAGTACTTATGTCCCCAGTACTTTGTGCCTACTCTGGCAAACCCTGTCTGCACCTCGTCAGCAATTATAAGACCTCCACTACTTCTTACGGTGTCGACAATCATAGGAATGTAGCCATCAACAAAGGTGTTAATTCCTCCAATGCCCTGAATGGGTTCGAAAATCATACCAGCAACCTTGCCTCCGCAGTTGGAGTTTATGACTTCTAGAGCATCCTTCTTCAAGGCATCGACTGTCTGGAGAGTGCCCTTATATTTGCTAGGCCATGCGAGTTTCTCGTGGGCATTACCCCTAAGTACATTGCCAGACCATCCGGGCATGTTGGTGACGGAACCCGCGTTACCGACTAGGCCATGGTAGCCATTCCTTAAGCTCAGGAAATTGTGGTTTCTTGTAAAGATCCTTGCGAGACTGATTGCGAAATCGTTGGCCTCGCTACCACTGTTGCAAAGGTACACAGTATCAAAATCCCCACCTAACTTTTCGCACAACATTTTGGAGTATGCGGCCTGCACATTGCTCAGGAATATCTGCGAAATGTGACCCAGAGTGTGGGCTTGCTCAGTGACTGCCTTTACGAGAGCAGGGTGGGAGTGGCCGATCGAGACAGTCGATATTCCAGAAATCCAATCCTGGTAGCGATTGCCCTTATGATCGAATAAGTATTGCATTTTGCCTTATACCATCAGCAGCGGCTGGTTGTAATAATGAAAATTGAACCTGGGCACATAATCTTTCCTGTCTTGCACAACTTGCTCAAAAGGAATGCCATTGTATGGCTGTGGCTTATAGTCGAAGACAGGAAGTGACATCGAGAATGACTGGGTGATTGCTTTGCGAATCATCTCATTAATTATATTCAAATATATTCACCTTCGTGTTTGTACAAAATTGCAAGATCGATATATTATTTTTTATTTCAAGTCAACTAAAAACATCTAGATGTGAAGTAAATACTAAATTTTAAATCCAAATTGTAGACCTTAAAACATAAAAAAATAAGCATGTAGTTTTTAATATAGATTTTTGAATTATGACATCATAAATTATTAAATCGAGCATGGATAGGCTTTTAGATTTGAGCAAGGTGCTGGTGGCCAAAAGGTAAATAATTTACGACTCAGCGAAAACAAAGTAGCCATTGTTACTGGTTCTTTAAGTGGAATCGGATTGGGCATTGCTCACTCCCTTGCCAAAAAGGGATACAATATCATATTGAATGGACTCGCTAACCAAGAAGAAATCAATAGAGTTCAAGCAGACTTCAAGACTAAGTACCCTAAAATTGAAGCCTACTATATTTATGCAGATTTGACAAAGCCAGTTGATTGCAAAAATTTCGTAGATCAGACAATTGCCAAATTCGGTCGAGTTGATGTCGTCGTAAATAACGCAGGAATCCAGCATATTGATGAAGTCAAGAACTTCCCAGAACATAAGTGGGAGGAGGTGATAGCTCTTAACCTGAGCTCCGCATTCTACGTGACTAAGTACGCTTTACCTTCGATGATCGAATCAGGTTGGGGTCGAATAATTAATATTTCTTCAGTACATGGGTTAGTTGCTTCAGTAAACAAATCAGCATACGTTTCAGCCAAGCACGGAATTGTGGGATTCACAAAAGCAGTAGCTCTTTAATACGCAAGGAAGGGAATTACCTGCAACGCTATCTGCCCAGGCTGGGTTTTCACTCCTTTGATTTAAAAGCAGATCAAGATTATCCAGGAAAGATAAAAAATTAGCTTTGATGATGCCTATATCAAGTTAGTATCCGAGAAGCAACCTTCAGCTAAAGCCAGCACCCCAGACGATTTGGGCGAACTAGCTGCATTCTTGGTGAGCGATAGCGCTAAGCAAGTCAATGGAGCCGCATGGACTATGGACGGAGGATGGACAGCTCAATGATCATGACATCATAACCGTATTAATCAAGTAAATAACTTTGTATAAAATCTATAAATCCTAATAGATCAATTTTTAATTAATAATATATTCAACAATGGCTGACGAAAGAACTTACATCATGGTCAAGCCCGATGGTGTCCAAAGAGGACTCGTCGGAGAAATTATCAGCAGGTTCGAGAAGAGAGGTTTCTTCTTGAGAGCTCTGAAACAGACCCAACCTTCAGAGGAACTCCTTAAGAAACATTACTCTGACCTTTCAGAGAAGCCATTCTTCCCCAAGCTTGTCAAATACATGCTTTCCGGCCCTGTTGTTTGCATGGTCTGGGAGGGTAAAGGCGTCGTTGCCACCGGCAGAAAAATGCTCGGTGAGACCAACCCATTGAACTCAGCCCCTGGCACCATCAGAGGAGACTTCTGCATTGATGTCGGAAGAAACATCTGTCACGGATCAGACTCAGTTGAATCAGCCAAAAAGGAAATTGCCCTATGGTTCAAGCCTGAGGAAATCAATGAATGGAAAGCCCATTCTCACGACTGGATTTACGAATGATCGATCTATTTAACTTGTTGATTATAGTCTATACTTTAAAAAATAATTAATCTAGCAGATTTAACTTGAAAGAATTTGGATTGAGGATATTAATAAGAGCTATAATGTACAAAGTTAAATATCAACTGAATATAAGTATTGAATCGCAATGGCAACATCTCACTTAGACCGAGCAAAACAAGCTCAATCAAAGCGAAGCAACATGATGGCTTCAAATTCACGAACCGATTTTAACAATTCCAATGATCAGTCTGACTATGAAATCGTCATTTAGTTCGAACTACGCAGAGAACGAGAAAAGACTAGAATACTTGAGGAGAGGCTACATAATAAAGAAGTCTTCATTCAGCAAATGAAATAGTATCAAGATTAGCTCACTTTAGCTTTCGAGAAGTGTCAAGAAGAACTCATCGCAGCTAAGAAGCTTCTTGAAAAGCATTACCTTGCCGAAAAGAACTATGAATAAGAAGTCACTGAACTGAAACATCTTGTCATAAGGCTAGAAGATTAAATAAACCTAAGATAAAAAGATAAAAGGCATTATAGTTCAGTGAAACAGGACTAGCCATCACCTTTCAAAAAGAGAGAAGTAAGATCAAAAACATTAATGAATAACCAGGAGGACTCTCCCAAAGGTAAAATAAATTAACTTGAGTAATAAGTGATCAAATAGTCAAAGAAAATAGCAAAATTTATTAAACAATTTCTAATGATGACAAGCTGCTTTTGCTCTGGAAGTTCAAAGGATAGCTTAAAAACTCAATTAAAGACAGCGTGGAAATGGATTAAAGATGTAGTCAAAGAATGGAACGATCTTAGAAATGAGCAGGAAAGTTGGAACAGTTTTCTATCTAGCGCCAACTAAAAGAGAAAATTATCAAAAACGAATGAAAAGCAAGAAATAATAAGTAAGATTTTAACAATTATCAAGTCTCATTGAATATATAATTATTTTTACTCATCAAAAAGTCAATTCAAAACTTAACGATATTATTTATTATACTAACCTTTATTTTGATGTATTAACGACTAGTAATCTTTTATTACTATTATTAATTTTTGAAATTTGCCTCATAATTATAGAAAAATTGTGAAAAATAAAGTAGTTTGATCATTGTTGGTTGGCAGGCTGGTTAAAGTAAACCTCTACGTTTCGAACTAAGAGATGAGCATAGTCTCGCAGTATATTTTAGTACTATTTAGAGACTGCAACATTCGAGCAGAAGCGTTGCTTTTCAATGTCTTTCGCCTTCATTTCATATCGGCTGTTGTAGGAAAAGGTCAATTTATCATAACTATATTTTGGTTTCAAATTTAATTCCTTATACTCAGACTACTTCTTTCTTTCGTAGTGGTGTTTGTAAACTTGCATCGTTTAGTGGGAAACTAGTTTATGGGTGTTTGTCATTTCCTTTTGTATTAGCTATAAATACTTTCTCTTGAGATTGAGCACCGCACTTGATTATTATAATAGACAAATAATTTTGAAATGCAAAGCCGTAAGACTGGCAAACGAGGAAGACCCTCTAAAAAAGGGGATGAAAGCGAAGACTAATAAAGTGAATCATACTCTCATAAGGTAGCTTTTTTATGATGTAGCCTAACAAAAAGAAGTTGACTAAGAAGAGTGCATAGCCCAAGAAAAAAGATGAGCTCGTCAACCGAAAATCTAAATCAAAAGTATAGCTTTCCAGTGTGGGATCTTTATCTGACTCTGATTAAAACTCGCACAAAGTATTCAAAGTACCGGTGGAGATATTCAACTCTGGGCAAATATTTGCTGATATTTTGAACAAAGCAAATCGAGAACCTGAGTTTCTGATAATGCTGAAGAATCTATTGAGTGGGTGTGCACGTTTACGGGAAGACAAAAAAGCTCAGTATAAAAAGAAGTGGAAAATGCTTCGAAACAGCAATTGCACACAGAACTAATACATTAATCGGCAAAATGAAGTAAAGATGTAATAATGCAGCTCAAACGAATGTAGACTTAGTAAATTGGAGAGATAGAAGATGACATTATCTCTAAGCTTGCACTCGCAAACATTCGAGGTTTTTAGAGTAGATAGTCAATAGTGAACAATTACAAACTCAGCCAACAAGCTATTGATGAGTAAATTTAATACATAATTGATGAAGGCCAATGGACCAAGTATCGAGACGAGCAAAAAAAATTATTAGAAATCTTAATGAATGAGAACGATTTTGTGTCCCAGGATTATAAGCTGATTAACATGAACACTAAGTATGTACCTGAATCACAGCCCAGCAGTATTATACACAAGGATGAGTAAAACTAAATGGAAGTGAAGTTTAATAACTTAGAGACAGAAGAGAACCAATAAAATATCCAGTTTCTGTTCTGCAAAAATTTCAACAATATCAACTACGATAGAATATTTGATACTTCATCTCCTTTCAAAGTGACTGAGGATGAAAAGTACATGATTGACTCGAAGGCAATGTCGTGGTTATTGGAGTCAAAATGCGATGAGATCTACACGAATGATCAGTTTCAAAAATAGACCTACTCTATGTATTCAAAGATGTTATCGCATATGTATGAGCACCCAGAGAAGTACAGCTAGACATAAATCATGAACAATGTGCTGGAATCGGGCGCGTATATCCTAAACAGTGTGCATTATTATCAAAAATTCAAATTAAAATGTGAGCTATTGCACCCCTTAGATCTACTGTTAGTGACTGACAAAATTTCAAAGCAAAGAAGCAGAAGTTTCAACATGAAGTAACATCATATGGATTCATAAGTACTGATCGCACATCCCCTTAATGAGAGCAACCACTACAGTTCAATGGTTGACGAAAAGCAGGAAAAGAAGATGGAATGAGACAAATTTTAATTATTGATCATTACTTCAGTGTTATTTATGTTCTTTACCCAACTAGCAATTTTGTCCTATACAATTTGGATTAAGTTCCTAAAATAATTTAATAATCATGAACTTGGGTCACCTTGATGACATCAGTCCTTGGGAATAAGACTCACATTTAAACATTTATTCCATACAATATGAGTAACGTAAGCAGAACATCAATAAGAAGATGAGCTATTAAAAGAGTCACTGCACGCCACTTAAAAGCAAAAAAAAGAAATATAAGAAGACAGAAATAAAACCCTACAAATCCTTAAAGAATTATATAGCATAGCCAATTACACAAAAATACCACAGTGATTTACTGACATTAAAGACACAGAAGCTGAAGACCGAATAAAAAGCTTCAATCTCGGCAGGACACAAGTCTGCCATACTATCAAATAAAAAGTAAAAAGTACCACTGCCTATGAAGTCGTCTGACTTTGTGCTTAAAAAATACGAGAGAATGAAAAAATATTCGAAGATACTGACCTAAATAAAGATGGAGGACATTTTTAGGAATATCAGCGACATTCAGAATCCAACACAAAGACAAAATATTAGCCTACCCAAAATAGAACTTAAAATGTGACTATACTGATTTTTTATATTTTTACAAAATAGAATATTTAGTTTAGCCAATATTACAGCACAACCTGATGTTGAGAGAGTAAAAGTCAGTTTTTGTAACTTTTCATTAGGATCAAAGTGAGCTGAATTGTTTATCATCAGGCATTTACTCTAATAAATTATTCATCCTCTATTTAATTAGTGTAGTTTAGAAATTAATCCGAATCATGGGTCTCATATTATATTAAGGTGGTAATTTCTAAATTATTAACCTTGCTAGTTTTATAATTTCATAATTAATGATCACTATTGTGCAATTAATCATATTTGTAATTATCGCCTTTGATAACTGTCCCGCAATCGAACCATGCTGGACGAAGCTAAGTTTGGTCTGAAAAATGCATCTGCTTTTCTGCACAAGTTTAGGATAGAAAAGATGCAGCCGAATCAATAATCAATATCACCCACTCACGAGAAAGAGGAGACATTTGACAATTGTGATATACCCAATAGTCGTGATAGTCCGGCATAAGGCAAGTTCTATAAGCAAATTGACTCTGTGCCCTTCTTCGAAGCTCAAAAGCAAAGAAAAAATAATATTCACGAACACTCGCTTACAGATAACTCGGGCCACAAAATTGGACTTGCTGATCTAGTTGTCAAAGAGCACCTGCATAAAACCCTCAACGTTTTTAATGAGGATCTCTCACAACTCCAATAAAATAGAGAAAATTTAGTATAAGCAATATAAGAAATATCAGTTAAAATTTAAGGATTGATTGATCTCAAAAGTAAGAATCAAAATCTATAGCTTCAAAACTTCAAATAGAAAAAGCAAATTGCTGAATATTTGAAGGAGTATCACGAACTGAAATTGAAATTATAAGTAAAGAAGTTAAAGATACAAGGAAACATGCGGAGAAAAAAAGATAAACTAAAGCAGCTGATTTAAAACTATCCTACAGACAATTAATATGTTGTCGAGGCTGAATCATGGATGCTATATATGCACTCGCTTTTGGAGAATAAGTCTTTACGATTTGAGAATCAGTCTGAAAAAGCAATCATGGATGAAGTAACAATTAAACTTGCAGATGCACAGGAGAGTAAGAAAAAGATGATTCCAAAAATTACTGTCGACAAATCAGGGTTGCTTGGAGACTTAAAAAACTTTGCTAAAAATTTTAAAATGCCATCTAGCGGCAATCCTACATAAACTTGACTGATATTTTGTTAATTATAATTTGCTGAGAGTTATTATAAAATATATATGATAAGTATGGAGCAACTTTTAAGAATGCTTGCGCCCCGATATACCTCAAGATAAAATATAGTCAGCTATCACCTTAAATAAAAAATTGTCAGTGAAGAAAAATTTCAAATGTACACTCCTGAACTGCAGATGATCTACAGGCATTTTTTTAATGACGAGAAGAATAAGCTTGAAATTGAGAAAATTATGCCTTTTTAAATTAGAAAAACTAAGATGCCTGTGTGTAATAAGCTCTTAACCTAAACTTTGACAGTTTATAAATGTTACGATTGCTTTATTCATGAAGCTGCAGTTTTATGCGTCCAGTGCTTTGAGAAAGGCGATCATGCGGGTCACCGATTTAAAAAATTCCAATCGGGTGGAGGCAATTGCGACTGCGGTAATCCTTTAGCGATTAAAAAACAAGGATTCTGCATTGATCATTCAGGTTAAGTCGAAATTCCGTAAATTAGTCCATAAGAGAGAAAAATATTTAATTACATAATCGGAAGCATGCTATAATGGTTATTTAAGCTCGTAAATATGCAAGAAGCATTCGCATAGTCTTACGGTCTCACAATGGTATCTTACTTGACTAAAATAAACACCAATAGTATTTATTACAACGTACTTTCGTTTCGGCTCATAACAAAAAAAGCATAACAAGGATTTTCTTTCTTAAGCGAGATGTTAAAGATAAAATCAAGCAGACTGCAGATGGCCTTGAATGAGTTCTTCTTTTCAATGTTTTCATTAGATGAATTCAAGGTTATATTAGCTGATCAATATTTAACTTCATATAACACAATTCCTGGGATATAGAAATCAGCCTTCCACTCACTGTATATTCAGCTGTTTGCTAATGACAACATTGTCATCGAACTGACTCAGAAACTTGAAAAAACAATACACGTAACAAAGAGTAATTACGATGTTTCAAAGTACTTAAGCGATTTGAGCTTCATCTCTACAATTGCAGTATAGCCTGCATTCGTTTTCTATGAGCTTTATTTCCGCAAAAACTGCACAGTACCGTACCCATTTCTGCAATAAGTCTAAGACCAGATGGAGAAATCAGATAAAATGCATTATGTTGACCTAGTAACTAAGTCTATTGACAATTAAAATTCATTTTACTTGCTTTTTAATGCACTTTATGAGAAAATCAAGAAAAATAAACCACTTCTGATTAGCGTTATTAAGGGATTATACCGTGTGCTTTGTAGTCAAGCATTTAGCTATAAAAAGAACAAAGCAGTGTTACCTTATCATCGGGTATTTGCTTTAGGAATTTTCACTCTCATGAAAGGGAACACTTAATAAATTTAAGCCAGAAAAATAGCTTCAGAATTGGAGATTGAAGACTAGCAAATTGGCCAAATATTTGTAAATAATGCTGATAAAGTTATAAGCTGTCTACTCGATTTTGCATAAACTTTCGTACGCTCCAGTTATTTCGATAACTATGTAGTCTTATATGCTAGATCAGGGTTCGTAAGCATCCTTTTGGACCAACTACATCTCAAATAGGCTGCATATATATTTCAAAGTTTAAATAACTTTGAGCAGTCTCTAAGCAAAATATTGATATATAAACTAAACTAATAATTTAGAGGATGGGAGACCCAAACCAGATGTACTTTGGCATAGTTGATGAGTAAGTGGATAAATTTCTGCAACCTTCTGCTATAAATCTGTATGACGAACTCTTACGAGGTAATACTAAATCAGCGGCTTGGCTTAAATAATGAGAAGCTGCTTAAAGACAGGAGATAGCTGTTCAGCAAAATATTGACCAAAACAGGGCCTGTCACTACTGAAGAGATCACAGTGCTTGAGAAGCATTTTATTCACATCATCAATGATTAGTTCTTGGGTCAGAACGCTGTATTTAATAAGGCAACCAAAAAGTACAGTCCAAAGGAAGAAGTTGAAGGCCCTTAATTCCTATATGACCTTTACTTCAGTAAAAGAAAAGCAGGTCAGCTTCTCTTAAAGGAGTAATAAGAAAATGTATTAAATTAAGAGTTGTAAAAAATGAAAGTTGGACAACATGAAAAAATCATGCTTTCTTTGTTGCCTGCTGAATTTATCTTAAAATTAACAGAATAAGTGATTGGAAATACGAAAAAAATGGAATAAATCTAGGCAAAAAAATTGTTAACTAGCATGTGCACTTTGTTGAAGAAAATATCGATTGGAGTCACGAAAAATCAGTACTCACTAAGCATATAAAAATTAAAATAGAATTTAACATTGTAGGAGCACATGGAACTCAATAAAATGAAAAGTTAATAAAATTCTCAAATTGATGAAATGTAGATAAAAAGAAAACAATCGTCAAAGAAGGCTAAATTTTTGTAAAAGCAAAAGCGAATCGTTGCTAAGTTTCACATTATGTAGGAGGCTGAGTAGGCATAAAATCAAATTTTATGTATACTTTGCAAATAAAACAATAAATAGCATGAAAGCCTCTTGTGTTTGGGGTCTGTCAAGCTAAAAAAAATGATAAGTCTTTCAGAAGATGGGAATAAAAACTTTGGGTTTATCTTTGACTCATGTTTCCATGTGACACATTAGAGATGTTTTCGATAATTCTTCAAAAAGAAAATGACGAAAAAAGTTTGTCCTCTATGTAAGGCATACTGTAACATACTTTTGCCTGGAAATATTGAGTATGGAAGTGAATAGTTTAAGTCAGCTTTGTTATGTATGGGCGAGACAATCAAATCAATAAAATCAGCTCAATCAAATAATATTAAATTTCTTTAAGCATCAAACACGCCTTAGTTTTGTGTTAAAATGTAAATTTTCGTGACCTTACTCGACTGCATGATCTAACAAATTGGTTTTATTGGTGTTGTTGATCCACCATTATTTAGAAAGAAAGTTTCTAAAGTCTGTAAACAAATTTGTAATACTTTAATCGTTTAATGGAATTTATTGCACGGGATTGAAAAATAGAACTTGTATCAAGTTATTGGTAAAAAAATACAAAAATATAGGTTTGACTAAACTGACAAGCCATAATCTTAAAATCAAATAATTTCTGCAATTAAGCACTGCATTATGGTAACTGTTTTCAACCATATTCAAGGCAAACAAGTTAAAATTGACGGGATTGAATAAATGTATGAGAATGCGGTTAACACTGAAGATTTAATATGCATCAAGAGAAACCTTTAAATGGTTATATATAAAAGCGAAGCTATAGAGCCATAGAGTCGCATTAAATAAATTTCGAAAATACCAAGTGTGAAAACATTCTATAAATTCTATTCTCCGCCTTCAACGGTGAAGTAATTGATTATACAGCGTGACTAGCTGACTTCTAAGAATTGTAAAAATGGTCATAATGTGTGTATTTGCTGCGAGTGCGAGAAAATAGTCTGCTCAGATTGTAACACCCTGTCTCAACATCAAGCAATCCATGGGTCAGAGAGCATGTATTTTAGCTTATTGACAGGCAGCCTTGTCATTTATACTTTCCGTAAACTGAGCCTCCCCAGTCTATATGAAAACAAGCTTGGAGCTACCTGGAGCGAAGACAAGATGCCTTAAGGATTTGAATTAAATCGAGATCTGTATAATGATCTAGTCATGAATTTGAGCCTGCACTCAATCTAAGAGTATTTGAGGAATAGATTGCCCAAATTGAAGGAGTAGACCGATCTGTCGGACATAATAATTTTTAACAATGATGACGACTGAAATTATTAAAATGTGTTAATTTGCATCTTTGTAATTAAATGATAATTAATAAGATGTTTAATTGATTTAATTTAGATATTAATATTCATCAACATGGCATAAGTCAAGATCTAGACTGTGGAGAAAAACACTGATGCACTTCTGGAGAAGATTGGAAAAGAGTCATTCATAAATTGGGACTCATTCAGTCAAAGTAGCACTGAAGTTGCTCGAGCAATTGACGAGCTCACCAATGCACTTACTGAATTTAGAGAAATTCAACACAAGTCCTTCATTCAAACAAGTATTTATATAATTAATATCACAGTGAGAAAACTAAAAGGCTTAGACATCCCCGATGTTCTCCAGGCTGTCAAAAGCAAAAAGCTACCTAAGGAAGCTCTCCGTGGAGTGTTAAATCGATTCAAGCTCGATGGTGAAAACTTAGAACTTGTAGAGAGCAAGGAGCAGCTTCAAGAAACTGCGAAAAAATAATTCGAGACCTACTTAGCAAAAAATAAAGAATTTACTGGAGCTTTGGCAGGTTACACAGCATTTTTGAATAAAAAAATTGAAGAGTCAGGTCTACAGCCCACACAGGAAACAAAAATGGAAAAAAGTGAGGCTTCCACTATGAAATTTAACTTGGACCAATAGTTAGCTAACAAAATTGCAAGTGAAATTAAAATTCAGTACATGCCCGGCTCAAAACATATTAGCTTTGAAACCTATAGTCAGATTGTAGAGGGAACCTTCAAACTAATTAAAGAATAATACCAGAAACTGACAACAGAGGCAAGAAAAAAACAGAGAGAGAACTTAAAGAACCATAAGTAATATCTCAAAATCATGAACGACCAGTTAATGAACGGTTAGGCACTCATCAATGAGGGACAAGCTCTTATTGCGAATAAAGTTGGCGTATCAGCGTAAAAACTTGCTGAAAGTGAGATGGCTATGATGGACAGAGGATTGGGAAACAACGTATTAATGATCCAGTCACAACTGAGAACAAAAATAAAGTAAATATTTTTTAATCTAGATAATCGCTTCAAACTGATAAAGATGTCAGCGTAAATACTGCAAAAGAAATAATTAAATATCAAGTTCAACTAATCGATTAAAGATCTGATGAAATCAACAAAATTCTTTCTGGCCTGGAAAAAAGCCCAGAAGTTATTCAAATAGTCCCCATGCTATTGGCACTAATTTTGAATGACTATGTCTATGAGAAGTACGGGTACGAAGAAGAAGACTTTATGAAAAACCTAGGTGAGGAGGTCATCACAACAAGTCCCGAATTTGTTAACATTTTCAGGGATATGGAGATGGGAATAATGAAGTTAATGCAGAAGCTGGATGTTATTCCACCTGAGGTCGCTGAGATGATGAAGCAACAACAAGCTTTTATGCAACAGATGAGTACACAGGGCCTTCCTCCAGGAATGATGGGCGGTATGGGTGCACCTAATATGGGAGGACCAGGTATGATGCCCGGACTGGGGCAGAGCAGTAATCCCATGGATATGCTTCAAATGCAACAACTTCAGCAAATGCAAGCTATGTTTGGCCAAATGGGATTGCAGCCCCCTAAGTGATTTATAGATGTCAGCCATATTCATTACGATTTTTCATTTATCAACATCAATAGTATCATCATGGGTAAGTAAACTTTGTTTTCGCAAAACATTCGCCTCCTTTTGCTTAGATGTCAGGCTTTATTCCTTCTCCAGGTAGAAAGAACGTCAATGCGAATTCAAATTGATTTCCAACCTTAGAAATCGAGCTGATGTGGGGATTAGCGATGTCAATATCCCCTCCCAGGGCCAACCCCAATATTTTTGCTAGTTTAGAACTAGGTGAAAACAAAGCGATTCTCCAGCTACTCCAACTGAATGAAGAATCTGTGTTGCACTCGTATATGTAGTATTTTTAACTGTTCAAATAGAAGAAATCTCTTTGTCCAATTTTACCTACGCATCCTGCCTGCCGTAGAGCACTTTCAACTACAGTATCAGCTAATCCAAGCCAGTCTTTATAGTTTTCGTAGCAGCCCCCAATCCACTTTCCTGATTTGTCAACAAAATCGCGAAGGGGTCTCAAGAAGACATACCCTGTGCCAGGAAAATCATGAGATCCATCAGGACTATAATGGAACTTTATATTTAGCCGATACTCATTGAAAATATTTTGTGGCTTCTACTACAGCAAGTATATTTCCTCAAGTGATACTGTTCCCACGTTGCGGACTGTTTTGCTCGAAATTACGTCGCTGAGCTGATATTAATACAAGAAATTATTTGCTTTAATTTTGTTTTGATTCTAATAGAATCTAATAGCAATTTTGTTTCCATTTGGGTTCTCAAGTTCATATCCGACCAAGTATCCAACGGGGCTTCCTTTACTATACACTCTGGTAACTGTGCCCTGTGATCCGCGATCTGATAATTTAACAGTGTTCTTCCACTGCCCACCTACCAGTTCGGAGTAATAAAGTTAGCTGAAATGTGTGGCTGCATTGACAGCGTGGAAAATGCCGAAATCATTGAAATCATAATCATAGCTGATTTTGAGACAGTCCATTGTATGGTGAGTATCAGCAGTGTGTAAAGAGTACTGAATTTGTGATATACCTCCAACAAGCTTACCTGCAACCACATCGACATCACTACCAAATACAAATTGGCCCATCAAAACCAAGATAAGTACGAGCATAGCTATATTATAAAATTAGCATATAACTATTTGATAACATCATATATTGAAAGTTGCATGAAAGTGAATATTCTTATAATCATCGCTCAGTGTCTTTTTTGGCTACAGCCTTCTCCTGTACCTCAGATGTGAGGATGGATACTAGGAAATAGCCCACCATTAAAATGATGAACATATCCCAAAGCTTTCCCAATAGAGGCTTATCATCAGTGAGGTCTTTTGGTTGATGCAATGATTATCTCTGCTTTTCAAGAGAACTCACGATAAGATTTGCTAACCATTCGTTTATATTTCTGACGAACTTTACTACAACATTTACAGTCTATTTTCTAAACACTGAAATCACAAATATCATTTGGATATGAACTTTTATGATTGCCTTGCCAATAAAAGTAGCTGTGAAAAATTTTCTGAAAGGAATTCTAAAGTGACCACAAGTTATTCCTGCTAAATCGAACAATGGGTTAGGGATTGATGCACACAAAAGTATTGTTATGGTTCCGTACTTTTGTAAGCTATCGTAAATGGCTACTTTTGATTTTTACAAAAATGTTTTGTTAGGTTTATTTTTAAGGTGATGAATTTCATCAATCTATTATGCTGTTTGAACCAATTTTTTACGTTCTTCCTCTGTTTTGGCTACCTTCTTTTATTACTATAGCTCCATTTTTATGAGTTAATCATTAGTGTCAGCTGCTTTTTTAGCTACGAAATATGGTGGTAGCTCCCCAAGAGCAGTTCCAAAGCCCCATAGAAAAGCTTCGAGTTGTACGGCTAACATGATGCCTAAGAATCCAATTTGCTAATTGCTTTCTATGTGAATGAACAAGTACGTTCGCATTTTCCGAAATGATCAAAATTCCATCTGCTTGGCAGCATTTCGGGTAGGTGTCCACAAGCTGTGGCAACCATAGCAACTTTGGCAATATGAGGTCCTAAGTACAACACAAAAGTGTGAAGGCCAGTCCCAAGTCCGATTGAAGAAGCCACACCAAGTATGATCCAGTAGAAAGCGAATTCGATAAACTATTTAAGCGGCTGAGTTTCAACATAATTACATTAAGCACTGCTACTTTATTGACGAGAGTCCAGAATGCAATCAATCCGATAATGTAGAGACTTCTCTTAATCAGAAATCCTTTAAACCAGATAACTAAATCCACTATTAGGAGCAGGGTAAGCTCGAGATAAATGAGCGGGTGTTTATAAATGACAATGTCGCTGATTGGTACTCCTTTGTATTTCATGAACGTGTCAGTCGAATACGAGTTAAAGATAATTAACAAAGTAATAAAGTGCAATATTGAAAGTGTGCTACGGCTTATAATACATCCAGGTAAAACTTGAAATTTAAATGAAGAAAGTTCCTTCCTACCCCAAAATAACCTCCAAAACCAATATAACCGTGACTCACACTCAGAATATTAATATCAACTCGCCGAAACCAACTGCTATGCGCAAGGGTTTTAAGAATGACCTCAAAAATGTGAAAGGTCATAACACGGGCTTAAAAAATTAATCTTAAAATTTGATCAAGGATGAAACAAAAAAGCATATCGAGCCAATGAGAAAAAACTCAAAGAAGTCCATAAAGGCAACTAAAGATGTAATTGCTGAAAAATCTATCAAAAATTCAACAAGCCAAAGGGAACTTGCTATCCTATCCGAAAAGCTAAAGAGACTAGAGTAGAAGATTAAGAAGGTTAAGGAAAAGTAGAAATAACAGAAAAACAGTTCAGCTTCGCATCGAAGCTTTTCCAAGAATAAAGATAATCATAGTTATGTAAAAAGAGATGCAACATCTTCCCGCAAATAGTTAAACTATGCGCCAAAAAAATATTTTATTCCTCGTGCCTAAAGTCACAAAGTGTTAAAGAAGTCTTATAGCGACAAATTTGATACAGAAATTACCTAATCAAATAAACTGAAGAAGAAGAGTGAAGGTCTTAAAAATAGCAAAATGCTAGTACACGATAAGCCAAAGTAAGCAATAAAAAGAATATCGCATGAAAAGCATGATTAATAAATTTTACATAAATTCGTGACTCAAGTTCCAAATTCGCACCCACATGCTCTGAAATAGAGTGTTTAAAAATCGTTAGTCAACAACTACTACGCAATAACCCCTTCAAGCTCAAGTTAAGATGAAGCAGAAGGAAATTAACCATATTACATTGGAAAAGCAAGTAAGTCCTTGACGAGGCCAGCCCTTTTCCTCATTCGAGAGCATTTGGTTCAATCGTTACAGACTTTACAATTTTTGCAAAATGTTAAGAAGCCCACACACAAATAAATATAGAAAAAGCAAGTTCATCTTAACTCATCCAAATGTAAATAATGATTGATTTAGTTAATCACACTGTGGTACTGGACTTGGACTAGACTCTGATCCATTGCAATGAGACTCTGAACCTGCCCCACGATGTGAAGCTCAATATAAAGTTCCCCACCGGCTAGAAGATTGACGCGGGAGTCAACATAAGGCCTTACGCTAAGCAGTTCTTGGAGGAACTCTCGAAGATATGCGAAGTAATTGTGTTCACCGCAAGCCACGAGTGTTATGCGACTGTGGTGCTTGATCATCTCGACCCCAAGAGGCAGTATATCAGCCATCGTCTTTTCAGAGAACACTGCTGGCAGACATAAGAGGGCATCTATATTAAAGATCTCAGAGTGTTTAAAAACAGGAATCTAGACAATGTTATACTGGTAGACAATGCGGCCTATTCGTACTTCTTCCAGCTTGAGAACGGAGTGCCCATCGTGCCTTACTATGATGATAAGCATGATCAGGAACTAGTTATGCTTATGGCCTATATCAGGGAGTGCATCAGCAACTGCGAAAAGTCTAATAGTAGTCTCAGGAGAGTGAATGATAAATACTTTCGACTGGGGGACTACTGCAAATTCGAAGATATTGGACCTTTAGTGGAGGAATTATACAGTACTGACAATTCATCATTAGGGGCATGATGCCTATCCTGCTGATATTCTTAATATTGTTTTACATTCAATAGTTTCAAATATCAAAATTCCAAAGATAATTCAAGCTTAGATCCAATGGTCATAAATTTTAAGTATTAAGGCATGGACTTCTTCACTATTAAACCATATGGCCTTTGTCTGATCAGTCCGCGGCTCGCAAAGTAGAGGCTGTAAAGTGCTAACATGAACATTGAGGGACCATAAAATTCTTGCGGCTATATCATATGATACATGCTTGCTGATCTCAAGGTAGAACTGACGCAGGCTCGAATAGCACTTTACCTATTATGAACTGTGTTAGAAGATATCGCAAGCCGGTATTCCGTGTTCATAGACTATTCGCTGATAGTAAGTCGCAACTTTAGACTCTTAATAATCCTACTTATCACTTAGTACGAGTTTCTCCTTTGTAAGATTTGAGAGTAGTGCCCAAAGATCCAAAACTCCGCTCTATACTAGTTCTAACCTGTTTAATTCTTTATTGCCTTTACAGATATTCATCGACTTTGGTCTTCCTCGTTGGGAACTGGTTGGTTTTTTCGATTGCACTAAGCAATTTTTATCGGACTTATGCTTTTTCTTAATGTGGGTGTAGAGAGCAGCATACGACCCATACTGTTTAGAACACACGCATATATACTATCTGTGTTTTTAGTTTCCAAATTTGACAGTCTATTGAAGGTCTCTTTAGTTGGTCATGAGAGTAGTCATTATCTGAATAATACTTATTAACCTGCTCATATAATATAATAAGCATTAGACAGCTATTTAGATATAGGAATTAAAATTTGTTATAATTGATCTTATTCCAAATAACACATTAGATATAACTAATTCAACTCAAACCATGATCTATTTTCTAGAGATTGATTAAGATCTAACAATTAAAGTATATAAATTACAGGAGTAAATACATACTGATTAATTGAGGTACTTACATAGTATCATCCAATTATTGTGTCATTAATATTTATGAATTATGTAGTTTAGTGCTTATTTATTTATCGTTTTGATTCGCACGTAGTTACTGATAATTAGTTATTTAACAGAGTTAATACAGTAGTTAATATATCAACTATATCAGTTATGTTATACCAAATCGGTATAAAGCAATGTTCAACCACTTAATATTTAAGCCATAGTTTCTTTTAGATAGCGTTAACAGGTCATATACAGCATAGATAACTCAGTATAATAAACAGGACTGTAACTTTTCGGTTAGAATCTTCAGAATTTGTTTTATTATCACATGTAAATATAGCAAAAGTTAGTTAACGCCAGTAAATTTCATGAAAATCATATTAATATTTGACAGTCTATTATAAGTTGATCATCGCCAGTGGCATTGCAGTACTGGTTCTTTAAATTATTGATTTGTTACTATAATTATTAACAATGAAGACACTTATATTCACACTTTTGTTGCTAACCGCCCTTGTGCGAGGCGCTGACGATTCCATTGGCATGAAAATCAATCTAAGCAAGACATACCTCGCCAACAGTCTGGATGCTTACGATCTCAGTTGCGCAGGGGCCAATGGCAGAGTCACCTTCGCAGTGTCAGGCTTACCTGCAGGCTCATACCTCGACGGCGACAGGATTGTTGTAGGTGCAAATTCTCAGGGCGGAAACTATATTCTTAGAATCAAGGCTACCGATGCGTCAGGCCAAGTTGCGGAAAGACTCGTCAACTTAGGAATCGTTATTGTTTCAGGTATCGGATCCACAGGCAACTCAAACTCAGCAACAATCTCCACTTCTACAACCGGAACGAGCACTAATGGAGTCGTATGGACCACAGGAACAACAGGCAGTGCAGGAACAACTGGAACAATTGGGAGCACTGGATCAACAGGCGTAACAGGGACAACAGGGTCCAATGTAAACTCAGGAAATACTGGCACATGGTCGATCCCTAGTACTGGAATATCTGGAGGCATTAATGGTGGTACATCTGGATCATCAGGAGCTACAACCGTTATCATCACCACCAATACTCAGGGCTAAAATGGAGGCTCTGGAACCAATCCTGCAGGACAAACAAATCCATCAACAACGGTGCCTTCTGGTGGCAATCCATCTGGTTCAACAGGATCTACAAGCACAACATCAACAACTAAGCTAAATCAGATTATAAGCACTTATTCGTCAATTACCGACATTAAAACTCCAACATACCCAGGTAACACATACCCGGTGCCAAACATGCCGACAGGAGCAAACCCAGGCATCCCGAACACAACACCGCTGACTATCAGCACCCAGCAGGCCACACCCTCAGATGCCAACAGGAATAATATCTCCGCAGACTATGTAAAGTTAATAGCAGCATCTGATGCGCATCAAAATGCAGTGAAGGCAATCACGAACTTGCTGGCCATAATAGATCAGGCCAAAGCGAACAAAGCCCAGGCTGAGCAAAACCTAGTGACATACTCGAATGCCTATAATCAGGCAGTCAACAACCAGAGAACAGTGCAAAACTCAATCATCACAATATAAACTAAAATCACACAGATTATATCTGCCATGAATAACCTCAACGCCCAAATAAACCAAGTGGTTGGCGATAACGGTCAGATTCAGAGCCAAAGAACTGTGCTCATACAGAGAAGAACTGAATTCACCAATCAGATAGCTCCTTACAACAACCAGAAAGCTACCCTTCAAGCTGCGATTAATAACTTGGGGGCTCAACTCAAGACATTCCAGGATAATTTGACTGCCAGCAAAACTAAATGCGATACTATTTCCCAGCAAGTTCAAGACAGTAAAAACAATTTGTCTGCCCTGCAGCAAAGATCTATCAACCTATAATCAATTATTGCGAGTCTGACAGCGTCTCTTTCACAGAAGCAGAGCATTGTTGATGACTTACAAAGGCGACTGAACTAGGCTATAGCTGATCGAGATAATACGAAAAGACAACTAGACCAGGCCATTGCTGACCGAACTTCACTGCCCTCTCAGATCAACAAGGCGACTAACGATATTTCGCAATACCAAGTTGTTTACGAGACATGCACAAAGGATACATACTCGATTACAACTAAAATACAGAGCCTTTCGGATCAGTTAAAAGATCTAAACAATCAGTTGAACGATGTTAATTCTAAAATACAAAGCATCCAGCAACAGATCGATACTATCACCGTACAGATAACTACTATTGACGGATCGAGCCCCGATAATGAAGGAAAACTCACTGACCTCAGGAACAATCTGCAATTCCTTAAGGAGTAATACTCGAAGACAGATCTGGAAAGAAACAGATTATACACTGCAGGCAACGATGCCAATAACAATGTGTTGATGGCCAAGCAAAATCTGGAGGCAGTTATCGCGAGGTACAAACAAGAACAAACCAACATCGACAACGGCAACATGAACCTGGAAAAAGCTAGGGCCCAGGAAGCCATAGCTCGGCAGGCTCAGGAAGAACTTATTGCTTACTATAGCAATGGTCTCCCCTATGTGATTGTGCCCAATGGAAATGGTAATACAAATCCAGGGACACCGGCTGGCAACAATCCCTCAGGTTCACCACTGGGACCAGTCAACCAAGGTGGCAATGGAGCACCAGGGTCATACACTATTACAAACTGGGTGAGCTATCTTTCGCAAGCTTACGGTGCAGGAGTAAGTCCAGCCTACACTGGTTCTGTGACAGCCCTATATCCCTTCAGCTTTTCCTCGGTTGTGAGGGGTAACAATGTGTACAACAACATTCGGGATGCATCCAATTCAGCTGGCAGCTCATCATTATCATCTGGTAGCAGTTCATCAAGTAGCTCATCAAGCTGGTCTAGTTGGTGTGGAGGAAGCAGTACTAGCAGCCCTGTGAACTTGCCCTCAGTTTCAACCACCGGAACAGTAGTGGCCGTCCGGGATACTTCCTTCAATATGAGGCTCAGTGATGGTTCAATTGTGACTGTGAATGTGGCACCATGCACCTCATTGAACTCCAACACCCAAAACTACCAGATAAGATCGGGCGATGTTGCAGTGGTGAAAGCATGGCAGCAATCCAGCTCAGCTCTCAATGGCCAGAGTGTGACTTGCTTATCCACACAATGATTTGCTTTATTTACGTTTCCTTGTTACAAATAATTATATTGTTAACTAATATTTTCAGTTAGTATATTATAATACTAAATGGAGCAACCTAGTGACTCAATATCCAACCTGATGTTTGGAGACACGCAGTCTGCGATATTATCATTGCAGCTATTAGACGAGGCGGTATTTCTGGATGATGAACCTCTTGCCTGCCCCATCCCGTAAACCCACGATTAAAATATAATGATGCAATCTTAGAACGTTCAATCGTCTGAGACATCATAGAAAGCTCTAAGTTTATCATCATAAATCATGAATCCTATTTTAAATGGATCTATTCCCTATGATTAAGATGGGGAAACAGCCAACAAATTAGTTAAGAGAGACAGTGAACTGAGTTCGTTAGAGCGGAGCGATCTAGGATATACCAACGCACAGATATTAAGCTAGTCACACCTATCCAAAGCTAACTCCAAATAATCTTTGGGCCCAAATTAATTAATCGCGCAAACCCAAGAAAATTCAATCGATGAACTCCGATTACTCAAAGAACTGCAGTAGAAATCTATTCTATAAATGCGTGACTCAGAACATGCCGAACAGATAAAACAAAATTTTGAAGTGCTTTTTCAAAAGGTTTACGGAATTATTTAATAAATATAATCTCGAAACTAAAAGTCAGATCTCTAAAAAAGTCAAATCAAGAGCCATCTAAAACAGTCAGCTAGAAAATAATTGTCACTGAACACGAGAGTAGTCGAGCTTCATTTAAATAAGGAAAACAATGGAGCGAAAAGGAAATTTAATAACATTCAGACATAGTTTGACTATAACAACGAAGCCTATGATGAGGGTTAAGACATCCATAACTGCCTAAAAACTGAATCAAATTACCCCAGAACACCATTTAATTCGAGTCGAGCCAAAGCCAGTTGCTTGCTGTCATTATCGAAACAATTTCTCCCACTTGCATCTCCTCAGGCAAATAATGGCACTGCCCGTTCTGACAAGTCGCTAAAGTCCAAAGGGTTGACTCTTGTGAGCGCATAGAAAAAAGTAGTAGAGGAAAGAGAAGTTAAAAAACCAGTTAAGATAACCCTTTTGCAAAAGAAAATTGTGCCCTGCCCCACCAAGAAAGTGGAACTGTGCCAGAAGACTAAGGCTGACAAGAAGGTGACAGCATTCAGTCCCAGTAATTTCTTCAGTTCGCGGAGAGTGTCGACATCTCGCATTATCTGATATTATTTTTATCGTATATATAATAAGATATTGATATTTTTAAAAATGAAGTTGGGAGCAAAGCTACAAGAAATTGAGTTATCAATCAGGAGAGTCTCACCATCCGTTTTTGTTCGAAGAGCCCCAGCCTATATTGTTATTATTGTTGCTGCTGCTGTTCCCATTGTTGTTAGATGAGCCCCATCCATTGTTATTGTTCGGCTGAGATCCCCACCCGTTGTCGCTAGTTGTGGAGCCCCATCCATTGCTGTTAGGAGTAGGTCCCCACCCGTTGTTAGCGCCTAGGTTCTGAGGTGGAGTCGAACCCCATCCGTTGTTTGACTGAGACTCCCATCCGTTTCCATTGACCGGCTGATAATTATTTGGCTTATTGACAGTCGCATTGAAGACATTCTGCCAAACATTCATGGTGTTGGTTTATGGTGGACTATTCGGTTGGATCAGGCCAGTCAGGCTATTCTTGATGCTTGCATTCATGTTTATATTTTGTTGCATTGTGTCCCAGCCTAAGTTTTGTGGTTGAGACTGTTGTTGCATGGCTTGCCAGTTTAAATTTTGCTGGTTCCAACTGCTGTTGTTGCTGTTATTATTGAACTGATTTGGAATTGGAATAAAGTTTTGGCCGCCTTGATTGGCAATTTTGTACTGAATTATCAGTTTTAGTGTTCCTGACTCTTTACCTTCAAAACAAATCTTAACGTTTTCTAGAGTAGTTTAATTTATACCTTCATGTTCTATCGGATTGTCGTAGTACTTTTTAAGTTCGATATTAGCACTGCCGACAACATCATCGCTTACGATATCTTCATCGTACACAGTCACCAACATTGAGCTGGCCTTTGCTCGAAAAATAAATTCATCAGTCCACTTTGGCTTTTTGCCTCCTTATTGGTGAGTCCTCGATCTTTGCTTTTCCACTCCCACAATTGCGATGACGTAGGGATCCTAATTCCATAATCATTTACCATCTTCGAGAATATCTCGGTGTCCCTAGTCAAAAGGGCCGATATTGGTTTAACGTGCAAAGACATCCTGTTTATAATTTATAGTCTAAATGCGTATTTAATACAACGAAGTCGTATTATTATTTAAACATTATCCTTATGAAATCTTGCTGAGATGTTCAATTCTGAGGTCAGTAATAATGACAATTCTCGTCGGTAATTTCATTGGACTCCGAAATCAAAAGACTTGAAAAACTAGCGATCGATTCCACCCTTCATTTTGAGCACCACAGTGAAGTGACTGCCATGCTTGATCACCATTTCGACTGACTTATTCTTTTGAAACTACTTGTTCACTGCTTCTATTTAAACTTTGGACTTGAGCCCGTCGATGGATCGCACAATTTTAACCTGTCCTTTCACTCGCTCGTTGTTTATGTTCTAAATTATGAGCCCCATGTCTTCATGAATGCAGTTATATGAGCAAATAAACGTGTTTAATTGGTTGAGTCGCCCATAGCGCTGAGCAAGGTCCGCACAAGCCTCCTCTAACATTCCCTGCTCATAGGCTTTTCTCTCTAACCTTACTGGAAATTTAGTCCTGATGATCAACGTCAAGTCATACGATCTCTCGCCCCACTCAGGCATTATAATAATGTAATACTATCCTGCTTAAAATTCTGAGTTGATGACAAGAGTCTTCTGGTTGTCGTATCGTCCATCGATCCACCGATAGCCTCCGTTATATTATTTCTGCACGATGATCATCCTCACCCAAACATATGCATATTTGAGGGGCTATTGGAAAAACTTTTTATCCTTTTGATTTAGCGATATTGAGACAAAGCCAGAACTTTTCATAACAAATTGTCTCATCGAAATAGACTCCTTGGCTTGTCTTATGGGGCATTGACCGATATAGTTGTAATTTTTACCACCAATCACGTATATCTTGCTCAAGTGCTTACTTAGATCATCAGGGTCCACGATAAGCTTTTGACGATTTGGAGCTTGTATCATTACCTTATTGGAGTTTCCCACACCAATTTGTATAGGCACTTTAACGAGTTATTTTGTTTCACCAAAAGCCAGCACATCTGGAGCACTTAAAATAGTCTTGATTTAAGACCCATCATCCTACAGATTATATTGATCACAGGTTTTATTAGTCAATTCCTCTAGAAAATCGAAGATGTTCCCTGTCTGCAATCCTTAGTAACATGAATAATATTTTGCATATGCCTTCTCTAAAATAAAAGGCCAAATCTCTAGTGGCTCTTGAGGAGCAGTTTCACAAGTGATGAATACAGGTTGTATCTTTGACTTCAAGCCTTACGTTTCAAGCACTGGAATATAGTCGTCGACTATCATGTACTTCCATGCGTTAGCTTGAAACATTTTCACATAGTATATCCCTGTCGAGCAGAATTTTTGGTCTTCAAACATTTTCTTCAATACGGCTCGGTTTGTTTTTAGTGTATTTAGCGCAAGTGAGAAATAGTCCGAACTTAAATTTGTCGCCGATCTGATCTGTACTTTTGATCCACTAGGATGAGTAACAACAAGCTCCCTGCCAGCAAACACTTAACTAATTCGCATCCACTTTACATTCGGATTTTTGTTAACTTTGCGAGCGGCATATGAAAAGAGAGAGGACATGACTGGAGGAAAAAACTCATCAACAAAGAGATCTTTCTTTTTAGAACTGTTGAGTAAATTAAAATAATCTTATTTGATATTTTTGTTAAGGCTTGAGTTCTCACATGACTGGTCATCAAAAGGACCTTGACTTGCCATCGAATTAGCTGAATCTGATCTAGGCTTTGCAGGCTTCTGAGTAACGCTACGTTTACCTCAACAGAGTGTCGTTTTTTAAGAATAGATGCACTATGATGCTTCTTACGGAACTAGGAATTGTCAACCACATTTTAAGTAAATTTGACATTTCTTTTTTTGTGAGACTCGTCGTTAATTTCTATTTTAGGCTAGCTTGCAAAACGATTAGCCATTTGTCTATCCATAGTTTAGTATTGATATATTATCTGAAATCACAGCAAGTATTATCCAATTACAAGTCAGTTTATAATTTGAATTCGGCAAGCAATGGCAGATGTTGAGCGGGAGGACAGCCCCTTCACGTAGACAAGGACATAGAAATCACCATTAAAATACCAGGCAGGAGTCAACATTCGCAGCAATTACAGTGCTCACAGCCAACACTCCAACATGGAGGTGGCCTACATGAAGTTGAGATAATAATCCAAACGCGATATCTAAAACTGTATGAAGTAAATCGAGCTCCTCAAGAATGAGCTATTCAGGCGAAATTAATAAGTGGAGTACCTCAAATCTACAGTCATTGTCGATTTGAAGAAGGAACTGAATGATGCTCAGAGAGAGAACATTAGGATTTTCAAATAAAGCGAAAAACAAGCAAGGGAAATCAGTCGATTGGGAATTGATAACTTTAACATGCAGCAGGAATTGTAGAAACGATCCAAATAGCAAAATACATACTTTAATAAATTGAATGACCTTAAGGATATAAAAGAAGTCACGAGAAAGGAAATCATTGAGAAAGACAAAATAATTCGTACGTACACAGAGCAAAACAGAAAAGTTGAAAAGTAACTGTCTAATTGTAAGATGCAAATTTAGGATCTGTCATAGGAGATCGCCGAGAGAGACAAGAGACTATTTTAAAGTGAATCCTAATACAAAGCAATCCTTCAAAAAAGCTTCATTATTGAAAGTGAGCTAAAAAGTTTACAGCTGAGACAAAGAGATAATTAGCTTATGATTAATAATTATGTAGAAAAAATAGCTGATTACGAGCGGTAAAAGGAAAGGCTTCTGGACAGTATTGAATAACATTAAAATCGTAATACTGACTATTAACAAATCCCCATTGTCACTCAATCTCAAATGTTAGAAATAAAATCACTAATGGATCAGCTCTACAATATGGTAGATGAGAAAAAACAAGATAGTCGCCGAGTTGAAAAAAAATTCTTAGCTTCTCTTTCGTGTCTTGAAAAGACTTTGACAAAAAGCAAGTGAGTGATTATTCAATTTTTATATTATGGCAAACAAGTTTGCAACTTAAATCACGAATCGGAATCCGATGAGGATCGATGTCTACTCTTTTTATGTTTCTTTTTCTTGTCTTGTTTCCTATCTTTGTCTTTCTTAGTCCTGCTTCGCCTCTTCTCACTACTTTGAGACTCACTTGTGTATCTTCTGCGCTTGCCTCGGTCTGATCGAGAGCTAGACCTTGATCGATTTCTGCGTCCCCTGTAGCTAGAGTCTACAATAGAGTGTGTTTTTACTGTTTTTGGATGTACATTCCCTCGCGAAATGTCCCTTTTTACCACAAGTATAGCAGCCTTTGCTAAAATTATTAATAGGTTTACTCTGGGTCTTTCCTTCTCTTTGTGTCATCCTGAAGCTCCACCTTCATAGGCTTACCTTTAACGAGGTAGCCATCGAGACTAATTTAGTTATATTTTACTTTCGAATAGCCTCTGTGGCATCCTCGCCCTGATTGTATTCAACGAAAGCGAAACTGTAGTCTCCATTTTTGCTTTTCTTCACAGAGAGTTCCTTGATGGTGCCATGCTTGCTGAACAGCTGCTCCAGTTCAGTGTGAAGTTCATCTTCTTTTGCCTACTTCTCCTTATGCCTTTACTGTTCCATCGAGGTTTGTGATAAACATCTTGTGCTTGTCGACTCTCCCCTTTGATCTGGACCGATCTCGGTCTCTGCTGCGACTCCTATCACTGGCCGAGGACATACACTCTTATAATTTAAAATTATCAAAATCTTAATGCTATTATCTTCAACACCCAAATGTATATAATGTTAAGTCAATAATTTACATTGGATATTAGTAATTTATCATATGAACTGCTCCTAATTTTTAGGAATTTCGTTTATTTTACTTGCATCAAGAGCTTGACTGATTTTTGTCATAATTGTGTCACTATAATCATACATCTCAGCTGCCTGTTGATTTCCTGAAGCCATTAAATACTGCAACTGGTATTTTTTATGCCTGTTTCGAATGTTTTAAAGCAGACTTGTAAGTTGAGTTCTAACTTTACTGTAATTTTAAGAGGTCTGCGAAAGATAAGCTTTGTAGTTGGTCTCACATATCTTACTCAATATGCTATATATTCTGTATCTGGTTCTCTCAGATGCAAATTGAGTCAAATCTGCTGCATTCATCTACGGCTACAGAAGGATCTTAATTAGGCAGTCGATGACTGAGAGAAATCGAAGTTTAAAGAACACCATTTGATTGTCTAATGTAACCAGCTAGAGCAACAAAAGGATAGCTGGATCTCGATATGACGACTATGTCCTGAGAGCATGCTCCCACTTTTGTCCCAACTCTAGTAATACAACTCCAAGGGCATTTGTAATTTTAACATTGGGGCCATCACCCATATAAAAACTAGTCGCTTTCACATCAAGAGATTCTGTCTCTTGAATTGGACGGCTATACAACAGTTGAGTGTTGCCCAGTAACATGTGGATCCACTTGCCCCGAGTACTGGCTGCCGAAAGTAGACATTTTCTAATTGTGGCTGTTGTCAGCTTTGGTAATAAAAGTTTAATCAGCTATTCACTGTCTGAGTATCTCATAAACTTTTATGCAATGTCTTAGCTCTATGCAGCACTCAGGTTACCGAATTTCACAAGAGAAATAATAAAGTTGACGTTGTTTAAGTTGCGATCTATTAAGGTGGGCTGCAGATTGTGAAGCATATTCGACACGCTATTGGGTGCAGACTCAGCCAAAAGTATATAGTAAGTAGCACACTTCACGATGTAGCTCTATTCATGGACATTGTTGATCACCATTTACAGCAATACTATTCTCAGTTTCAGTTTCCTGATGCTGCTAATATTAACAAGTCCTCTATAGCAAGTGTAACAGATTAAAAGAGTTAGTCCTATCAACATTTCCTCCTATTAAAACGATGGTTTTAGCACTCTAATAGCCTGGCAGTTATTCAGCGTCTAGAAGAGACTCAAAGCAGTGGCTGACTCGAACTAGAAGGTGGGTTGACGAGTGAGCCAGTATATTAGCACAACTTTAGTCAAAAATTGGTAAAATTTAGTCAAGCTCATGTCAACAATGTACTGATTCTACTAGAGACTAATGCTTTAAACAAGCTTTTCAAGCATCTGATTCTTAACCTAGCTAGGCATATTTTCTGCTATTTTACGAAGAATACCGACATTGGACAGACTCGTCTCGGCATATGGTATTTTGGAGATTAATAATTTTTCAGTCTCAAAGTTAAATGCCTCAATTAGACTACTAATAGCCACTGGATAGTTGTTAAAACTGTGAGTGCCCTCTATTTACACTAAGTGAATACTCTGGCTGACTGCCGCATTGGGCACGATCAGAGACTTAGAATTGTGGATCAGATACAAACTGTTAGTGAATTTCAGCAAAATGTATTAAACTTGCTCAGGTGTCGGTCTCATTTAATTTGCTAACTTCTCCATTTATTTTAAGTTCAATGTGTGCTAAACTGTACTCGATTGTGATCTATTTAGAGCAGAAATAAATTCGTTTGTGATGGCTGAATGAGCTAACTTTACTCTAATCGGTGCCAAATTTGTATATAGACTTGAGTTTCCAGTTACATGAGCAAGAACAGCTAATGGTCCCAACATATTAGTGTGCTGTGCTTGTATGATCCAAATTTATTTCACAAATTGAGATACTGATTAATAGTAAATAAGCTATAAATTTTGCAGTTTCTTTACTAGAGTTTTAATAAGCTATTCAAGTCTAGGCAGACATTACTTGTCAAATTGCTTGCGATTTGATTATTTACCTTGTGTTTGCAGAGACAAAATAGGTGCATGTTCTTAATTATTACTGCTGTATATTTTAGTGAGAAGAGCTCCGAGGATGACCAGGCTACTTCCAAATATAGTATGGCTTAGTACATGAGAGCTAGTTATATATCGAATTGTAATGGCTGAAACTTGCGGATATATTGTTTAAGCTTTAAAACTGTCTCGACTGACCAAATTGATGACGAGAGAGCGAAGCAATTTTAGAATTTGCTTTATCTTTTACTTGTTGTCAGTTTCTGGAGTGCACTTCTTGAGCAGGTTTATCGAAGCCCATACTACAACGATCAGATGTTGCTATAAAATAGACTGACCCTATAACAGTTTTTCCATGAGCTAGATTAGGCGCAGAAGAATATGCTCTTCAAGGTTAAGTTAAGAGTATTTGTTTACTATCTCGTAGTACCTTTCAGTAATCGATATCTCCATGTTGTACTTTTTCAATAAATCTAATGGTGCTTTCTCAAGCATCAATAAGTGTTGCTAAAATTGTGACTGACTCACTGCTGCTTGAATAGGAGTGTTAAAATAAAGGAATGCTTGGCTCAATTGCTTGAGATTTTGTTTATTCTAAGACCCTGCGCGCATTGCAATTGGTAATATTAATCTTGATATTCATCCTATTATATCTAATTTAACAGCAAATACAATAGAATTGCACGATTTTAATTTCATTTTATTTTATATAGTTTAATTTACATGTACTTTATTTTAATAGCATTTTATTAAGTTTAAATTTTAATATCAGTCAAGATTATACTGAGTTAAATTTTATAATTACGATAAATTTATCATTCAAAATTAATCTAAGTTAATCAACATAAAGCATTAAATAATCGGAACTTATATTAATTGATACTTGATAAGATTTTTCGAACATTTTTACAAAGATTAATTGTAAACATTTAAGTATAAATGATAATCAATCATCTTAAGGCAAAGGTAATAGTGGTTGAATAAGTCACGTCTTGTTCTCCAACTGGAACTGAAGTATCTGCTGAAGCTCCACCGGCCACCATAGCAGCGAAAACTCTTTTTTCAGCTGCAACTGGAGGAGCTGCCACATAAGAAAAGTCATCAATGGTCAGAACTCTCCCTACTGATAATCCAGCGAATGAGGCATAGTCTTCTGCCTTGGCTTTAGCATCTTTAAACGCAGCAGCTCTAGCTTGAGTCTGAAGAGGGGTCTTGTCATAGATATCAAAAGTCACCGAGTCGATGTTAATTCCGTTTATTTGTGCTAGAGCGTCGACAATAACACCAACTTTCTGTCCTTTAGCGTCAAGGTTTCGAACACGGACAGTCAGTGTTTGACTGGCTTGTTGTCCTATCACTTCACTTCTGCCATTCTGGTAGCTGTATTCAGCATAGACATTAATTGAACCAGTTTCATATGCATCGTTACCATATCCGTTCGCCTTCAGGACTGCTAGGGCTTGATTGACTTTATCACTAAGAGCTTTTACAGCATCGGCAGACTTCTTTCCTTTTTCATTGAAACGTAAACTGATGACGGCCATGTCGGGCTGAGCCGAGGCTTTTCCCTCTCCCGAAGCTTGAATCTGGTTAGACTTACAGCAAGTATCTACACTAGTTGGGATTATTTGAGCTTGTATCAACAAAATCAAAAGAGAAATCAGAACAACACCTTTTGTCATCTCACTTTTCAGTAGAAATATTAATTATATATTGATCGAAACAATTAGCATAAATAGAGAAATTAAATTAGCAGCGTATTTCGATCAAGGAAGTAACGAAAACCAAACGTTAACGTTTTCAGAAACTGAGACATCTCTGACTGGCACCAATGTCTTAAAATCACCTGCAAAAGATGCGCCACTGGCGTAGAATGGAATGATGTTGCCACCCCCGAGTGCCTCAATCCTAATAGCCTTTCGAATCCGAAGTCCACTAAGTGCTGCGTATTCGTCCGCCTTCTTTTTTGCAGCGTCGTAGGCAGCTTTTCGAGCTTGCTTGAGGCCAAGTGTGCGGTCGGACTGATCAAAAGTGACACCATTTACAATGATGCTGTCGATGCTGCTGACGGAATCAATCAGTTTTCCGATGGCCGCACCGTCCGCAGTAATGTCACGGACTTTAACTGAGAAGGTTTGTGTGGCTTTCTGGCCAATCAACACGTTCTCGTTGTTGCGGTATTCGTAAACCTGACTGAGTCTAAGAGTAGAGGTTGAGTAGTCCTTCTTGCTGATGCCTTGTCCCTATATGATTTTAATAATGGAATCTATCTTGCTGTTTAGCAGTTTGAGGGCTTCTGATGTGGTGCTGGCCTGAGCCTCCGCCCCAACCTCGATAGTTGCGAAGTCGGGCTTCACCTTCACCTCCGCGTTGCCTGACACCTTAATGGTATTTTGGTCACAACAGCTTTGAGCTAGTGCGGCAACAAAAAGAAGAGCGATTAAACAGAAAGTTCGAAGTCTCATTATATTATTATCAATATTAATGATTTTCAGTATAAATATTGTTTAGTTTACCTATTGGAGTTCAGTTTGAATCCGTGAGCAAATGACGAGTTTATGTGTAAGTTTATTATACTCAATTTTTTAAGTAAATTGTATGTGTTTCACAACAAAACTATGAAAAAATTTATCAATTAATTTTATTGAATAACAAAGTCAATAAAAAATTTCCATTAATGCCATCGAACTGTTAAACAGATACATAATGTATATATATGCCTCGTTATAATTAAATTTGTTTCAATTATCAAAATGTTGAATTGATAGGTTATAAGTAAAAAGAATACAACTATAATTTTAATATTAATTAAAACTGAAGATTTGGATTATTAATACTGGCTAATTTTATATTTTAATTTCATAGAAGTGTAGTAGGTCGATTTCTATTAAGTATTAACCTAATTTAATTATAATGCATGCATAGACTTCAGGCTAATAATAACAATAAAGATTAGAATTTAAATGCAGGAATAGCACGAAGACAATATTGAAAACACTGTTGTTCCCTAGTCGAAGAAATTGCGCAACGAAAAAGTGAATAAAGAATATAAAATCAACATCCAGCTCATTAGCGAAACATCCCTAGACGAAAACATTGCAGATGATCTTCCAGAGGATCAAAAGTATTACATTTGTTATGAAGAATTGATGCAGTCATTTCGCTGAGATCTATCCATCTCTAGTGGCTAAATATTCGCAAAATCTAGAACCTAGAAGTATTTACTAACCTCAATGTTCTTTATCTTCAGCATGTACAAGTTCTTTAAGCTAGAATAAAATAGCAAAAATAGAGCATCTTGAATGCCTGGTGAATCTGGAGTACTTAGCCCTTAACGACAATCTCATTTGCAAGGTGGAGGGGCTCACTCAGCTACAGAAACTGACCGGATTGAACTTGAACAACAACCAAATCGAAGATGTAGATGTAAATCAGTTACCAAAATCGTTGCAGCTGCTCTCATTCAAATAGAACCCAGTGTGCTTAGTATGCTATATATTATTTAGGATGCCAACTATACCAACGATCTTGTCAAACACTTACCCGCTTTGTAAATGCTCGATGATAAAGCGATTGGTGCCGAAGAGAAACTCAGGATAATTGGAAAGTTCCCACAGCGATTGATTTAATACTCATAACGAATGAAGCACTTTCGCAATAAACAGCAAATAAAGAAGCAACTAGAATAACAGGCTCTCAAAGATCCTGTTTACCTTGGCGATGGCATTAATGAGTCTTAAACGCTCAAGTAAGTCAGGGAGAAAACAAGAAAATTTATGCATGAAGCCCAAGAAAGCTACAAGGAAGTTGTTAAATAACAGAAATAAAACTATTAGTCCAAAATAAAAATCAGTCGCAAGATTCGCAATTTCAAAGAAAGTTAAATAAATAAAAATATGAGCTCTGTCATGGAAACTAACGAAGAGCATCATGAGGAAAATTGATATCAGAATTATGACTGATAAAACTCATTCTTAGTACTCTCCATTGAACTCTCAGATTTCACGTTTAGCTCTAGCTCGTTATTTTAAATTTTTGCAGTTAGTTTGATTTACCGATCGATTTTACGGAGTGCTTTTTTTACTTTGTCTTTAAGAGGTAGATTTCCCAATATTTCCATATTTTACTTGTCCTCTTCTTGCTGGTTCTTTTATATTGTGTGCATTTTTGTGTTAATTTCGCGGATAACGCGATTCCATTAAGCTTCAATGAGCTGTTTTTCCTTGCGAATTCTATCGATTTGCTGATCTTGAGCTTAAAACAAGAACTGAGTCTCTTGCAGATTATCGGACAAAGCCGAAATCTACTATTCTAGAGCCCTGTTTGCCTTCTTCAGTTCGGAGATGAGTATACTTTTGGAGTCAGCTTCTACCTTTTACTTGCGGACTTGATTTTCTAGCTGTAGTCTGATTGTTTCTGAGGATCTGAGCTATTATTGGTAGTAGTTTCTCTACTCTGTTAGTATTTCGACTAGCTTGGTTAGCTATAAATTCTTCGAATATGACAACTGTAGTTCCTATTCAACATCCTCTAGATTCTGCTGCAGCTGCTTCAAGAATACATTTTGAGGACTCTCCTGTAGTTGTATGCTTTTTTTGGATGCTGGATTTGGTCTGTGCATTAGATCTGTGGATCTATAAACTG
>APMI01001832.1_pt1 | contig 43462 bp, 31 predicted proteins | sample 667938 | NCBI WGS metagenome assembly APMI01 (sample SAMN01084076, study PRJNA167559) | wastewater metagenome | biome: Wastewater | place: Denmark: Ejby Moelle, Odense | collected 2011-11-28
TACGTTCGCGCCATCAACATCCGCGACGAGATAAACAGCCGCAAATCCAAAAAATAACGAGCCAGCCTCAGCACTGCTCCCGGCGGTCATACGCGTTAAGCGCTTTAGCGTCAGCACCGCTTCCGGCGGTCATACGCGTTGCCGATCACGCACCACAAATGCCTGATCCTCCCATCACAAATTCCAATGATCCCGCAGCCTTTCCTAATTACCAATTCCGTAATTTTACATCGGAAATACACGCACAATGATCGTCACACAGCTCAGTTTGTCAGAAGTTTTTAAGCAATCCAATCTCGACCCCGCACTGCTCAAAATAGCAGAGAAAGTTAAGAACCAGCAACGAATCACCGACGAAGAAGGTATACTCCTTTTCGAGAAAGGCGAACTCGGCTTCCTGGGCGCACTGGCCAATTATATAGCTGAACGGCTGCACAATGGCAAAGTATATTTCAACCGCAATTTCCATATAGAGCCCACCAACGTCTGTGTCTTCACCTGCAACTTTTGCTCCTACTCGCGCCAGTACAAACATCGCGATGAAGGCTGGGAACTAAGCCAGGAGCAAATGCTCGATATGGTGCGTAAATACGATGGACAACCTGTTACAGAAGTCCACATTGTAGGCGGTGTACACCCTAAAATGAACCTCGAGTATTTCTGCGAAGTACTCAGCAAAATACATGCACACCGCCCCGACCTGCACATCAAAGGCTTCACGGCAGTGGAGCTCGACTATATGTTCCGCAAAGCGAAGCTGAGTGTTGAAGAAGGCATGCAGAAAATGAAAGACGCAGGACTGCAGTCGCTGCCCGGTGGTGGTGCAGAGATATTCCACCCCGATGTACGCAATGTTATTTGTGCCGATAAAGTGGATGGCGACGGCTGGCTGGAGATTCATGAAACCGCACACAAACTGGGCATGCACAGCAATGCAACCATGCTTTACGGCCACATAGAAAAGTACGAGCACCGCATAGACCATATGAGTCGCCTGCGCGCCTCGCAGGATAAGACAGGCGGTTACAACTGCTTTATTCCACTCAAGTTCCGCAATAAGGACAATGACATGTCCAACATACCGGAGAGCAGCATAGTCGAAGACCTTCGCCTCTATGCCATCTCCCGTATCTTCATGGACAATTTCCGCAACTTGAAAGCATACTGGCCTATGCTGGGCAGACAAACAGCACAGCTCACATTATCGTTCGGTGTTAACGACCTCGACGGTACTATAGACGATACAACGAAGATCTACTCCATGGCCGGCTCTGAAGAGCAAACGCCATCTATGAGCACGGAACAGCTTTGTGATATGATCACCGCAGTGGGCCGCACACCAGTAGAGCGTGACACACTGTATAATGAGCTAAAGGTGTATGAGGAACAGACGGCTTAAAACGGGATTGACACACTTGTGATCACTCATACCTTAATGCATCAATTGGGTTCAGGTTGGAAGCCTTGTGCGCCGGGTACCATCCGAAAAACAAGCCAACAGCTGCAGAAAATATAAAAGACAGCAGTATTGAGAACATAGTGATCACGACCGGCCAGCCCCCGAACTTTGCGATCAGCCCTGCAACGGATATACCCAATAATATACCGATCATCCCGCCTATGAAACTGATGAAGATGGCCTCTATCATAAACTGGATCAGCACATCACGTCCCTTGGCACCCACAGCCATCCTGATCCCTATCTCCCGTGTTCTTTCCGTCACAGAAACAAACATGATGTTCATGATACCAATGCCTCCTACCAGCAGCGAAATGCTTGCAATGCTCGCAAGCAACATCGTCAGCACTTTTGATATGGAACCAAATACATTAGCAATATCCGCCTGCGAGCGAACTGTAAAATCATCTTCGTCTTTAATAGCAAGCTTATGCTGCATTCTTACCAGTTCTGTGATCTGATCTTTGGCATTTTCAATATCGGCCTCTGATTTGGCAGATGCCAGAATGCTGTTCAGGTAAATGGTAGACAGCATTCTTTTTTGCACCGTCGAAAAAGGTGCCACTATCACATCGTCCTGGTCTTGCCCGAAAGTGTTTTGGCCTTTTTTTTCCAGCAGGCCTATCACCCTGAAAGGAATGCTATTTATCCGCACAAAGCTGCCTACCGGGTCTTTACCCTCACCAAATAGGTTTGTGGCTACGGTTTGCCCTAGCACGCAAACTTTTGCTGCATTACGCTGGTCGCTTGTGGAGAAAATATTGCCCGAAGCAATAGCCAGGTTCCTTATAGCGAAGTAATCGCTTGTGCCCCCGTATACGATAGTGTGCCAGTTTTGGCTGCCCGCTATTATCTGCGAACCTTTTAGTACTACCGGCGAAACGGCGTTTACATACTCGCAACGGGCACGTATTATATCTGCGTCTTTTTCTGTCAGCGTCGAGTAAGAGCCGGCACCCATCCGCACCCCGCCCATATTCATGGAACCGGCATATACGGTTATGGAATTGGTGCCCAGGCTGGAAATGGAGGTCTGGATGTTCTGTTTCGAGCCCTCGCCTATCGCAAGCATAGTTATTACCGAAGCCACACCTATAATAATACCCAGCATGGTAAGGAATACCCTGAATTTATTTTTGCTGAGCGAGCGGTATGCTATTTTTATGAGGTTAACTATTTTCACGTCAGTATATTTTCTCGCTTTATTACCGGTAACTTCTGTAGTTCTTCCTGGGCCATTTTCCTGTCCTGCACTTTTTCGTTTGATACGATCTGCCCGTCACGGAACATAATATTCGTTTGCGCAAACTGAGCGATGTCGGGCTCGTGCGTCACCATAAGTATCGTGATCCCTTTATCATTCAGGGCCTGGAAGATATTCATTATCTCGTAGCTCGACCGGGTATCCAGGTTACCTGTGGGCTCGTCGGCCATAATGATCAGCGGATTATTTACCAGCGCCCGGGCTATGGCAACTCTTTGCTGCTGTCCGCCCGAAAGTTGATTGGGCAGGTTATGTATGCGGTCACCAAGCCCTACCGACGAGAGGGCCTCAATAGCCTTTTGCCTCCTGTCCCTTGCATTTACCCTACTATTGTATAGCAGGGGAAGCTCCACATTCTCAAGTGCCGATGTACGGGGCAAAATATTGAACGATTGAAAGATGAAACCTATCTTGCCATTCCGCAGTTCCGCCAGCTCGTTTTTGTTTAGTTTCAATACATTCATGCCCTCCAGGTAATACTCCCCGGTCGTAGGGCTGTCAAGGCAGCCGAGTATGTTCATGAATGTCGACTTACCTGAACCGCTAGGTCCCATTACCGCTACAAAAGCCCCCTTGTCTATGTCAAGGGTAACATTGTCAAGCGCGTGCACTTCAAAATCGCCCGTTTTATACACCTTGGCAAGCTCCTTTACCGATATCAATGCATTGCGGTTTTCCATTCATGCTATTTTTTAGGCGGGCGCATCTGGGGCATGAACGGATTTTTTGCCGTTGGCGATGCGTTAGCTTCGTTGCTATTAATACCTGTTACTACCTCCTCACCATCTTTGATATCACCTGCTATCTCAACGTTAGCACCGTCAAATATTCCTGTTTTTACCAGCCTGGGGTGTAAGCGCTCCCCTTCCTTTACCCATATATAGCAGTAGCTGCCTGCAGCGGGTATTTCATTTGCCGCCACTGCCAGCAATGCTATTTTCTTTGCCAGGCTATCAGCCACTTGCAAAGAACTGGCATATGACGTCGGCGGTGTGAAATGGATAGCACTGGCCGGCACTTTAAATACCCCATCGTGCTCCGCTACATTAACCGATATATTTGCTGTAAGGCCCGGCAATAACTTAAGCTCGGGGTTAGCTACATCAATGACCACTATGTAATTCACCACATTCTGTATCGTCACAGGTTGCAACCTTATAAGGCCTACAATACCCCTGAATTTATCATTAGGATAGGCGTCCACTGTAAAATCCGCTACCTGTCCGTTTTTTATCAGCCCGATGTCTGACTCGTCTACATTTGCCAGCACCTGCATTTTGTCCAGCTTGTTGGCAATAGTAAATAAGGTGGGCGCATTAAAACTGGATATGACCGTTTGCCCTACGTCCACATTCCTCGATATTACGGTACCATTAATGGGAGCAGTGATAGTAGCATACCTGAGGTTGATCCTTGCATGGTTAAGGTTTGCCCGCGCAGCCTGGAGGTCACTCTTCGCCGACCTTAGATTTGTATAAGACTGGTCGTAGTCAGATTGTGCTGCTACCTTTTCTTTAAACAAGGTATCTGTGCGGGCAAAGATTTTAGTTTGCAGCTCCACCTGTGCACCGGCCTTTTCCACTGTAGCTGCTGCATCCAGGTATGCGGCATACAGCAATGTAGTGTCCAGCAAGGCGATCACTTGCCCTTTCCTCACCACCGAATCAAAATCAACGAATATCTTGGATATTATTCCCGATACCTGGGCTCCCACAAGCACTGTTGTATCCGCATTCACAGTACCCGTTGCGGTAACGGCTATGGAGATACTCCCCCGCTCTATCCTGGTGGTCTTCCAGGAAGGTTCTTTACTGGTATTTCTTGTATGGTAGTAATATAGAACTGCAGCCGCGGCTACGACAACAACTGAGATAATAATTATTATGGTTCTTCTTTTCATCCTAGGGCATTAACGAACTGGTGATGTAAAAATTTACGATCCTGCCTTTAAATACATACTGGTACTTTGCCTGGAGCGCCATCAGCATAGATTTGTTGTAATTGCTCTTTTCTACAATAAAGTCAGTGGCATTGGCCGCCCCCTGCATAAATTTTAGCTCCATGTTTTTATACGCCCTTTGTTCAGCGTTCAACTGTTCTGCCGCTGCAAGGTAATTTTTGCCCGCGGCCACTTGGTCGGTATAAGCTTGTTCAATACTTTTCCGCAATTGGTTCTTCACCGCCTGCTCATTTAGCTGTGCGTTCCGTTCAGCTACCCTTGCTTTACTTACGTTATTTCTGCTCGATAAATTGTTGAAGATGGGTATAGACAAATTAAGCCCGAAAGCCTGCCCGAAATTGTCTTTGTATTGATCAAAGAACGGGTAATCGGATTTGGTGGTATTGTTTACCGGCACCGGCCCCATTACCTTTTCCGATGGATCATTTTGTAAATAACCTATGTTCTGCGTTTCAACACTTGTCTGTGTAACATACTTGTTATTGATACTTGAGTACGATGTGCTCAAATTACCGGACAATGTCAGTTTGGGTAAATAGATCGCCCTGGCAGCTTTGGTAGCATAAGCCGCTGCCGTCGTTCTTGCCGCTGCGCCCCTTACCTCCGGCAGGCTGTTGACAGCCGCCTCGTATATCTCGGCAGCCGTCATGCTAATATTGGGGCTTATCTCTTTCAGTTCTTCTTTTGCCACTTCAAAATCGTTGGATACCGGTATCTCCATTAGTTGCATCAAGCTCACTTTCGCCAGTTGCAGCTGGTTCTCAGCATTCACTTTGGTAGCTATATCTGTTGCCATCTGGGCCTGTATTTGCAGTAAGTTCAGTTCAGGCAATTGTCCCACAGCCACATATTTCTTTGTCCGTTCCATCTGCTCTTTGGTACCCTCAATTTGCGACTGTGCTATCGCTACGGCCTCATAACTATATAGCACCTGCATATAAGCAGCCACTACATTAAGCCCCAGCTCATTTTTAGCCCTTTCAACATCCATCACACCCGATTCGTAGTAAAATTTATTTTCTTTTACCAGGGCATGGTATTGCAGCCCGTTGAACAGGACAACATTGGTATTCAGGCTAAGGCTATTCATGGAGAAATCCTGGTTAGTATATTGCTGCCCCCCGGCTGTATAGTATTTCCCATAGTTAAAGTTCTGGGCATCACTAAGGTTCAGGCTTGGTAATGCATTTTCCCTTGCTTGCTCATAATTGATCCTGTTTACCTCATTGTCCAGCTTTCTCTGGTTCAGCGCCACGTTTTGTTGCCATGCCTGTGTAAGGCAGTCTTTGAGCGACCATACTTTCTCCTGCGCGCGCAGAGTTGCGGTGTGTGCACATAGAAGTGAAACCACCAGCAGGGAACGCGAAATTCTATTTGGATTCTTTTTAAAAAATGTCATAGTCCCGCATTACATTTCCTTGCTCATTGATATAGCAAAGAAATCGCAGAATAGACAAGCAATGAATGATTTCGGTCACACCCTGTGATGACCGTAGTTAGCAAATGGGAATAAGTAAAAGATAAACAATGCGAAGAAAGGCTGGCTTTCCGTGCCACCTTGCACAGAGTGAAAAAACACAGAAGCGCAACTACGTTTATGGGTTCATCGCCCCGGAACGCGGACGGAAGGATTATCTAAAATAAAAGTCCAGCTCTTCCAGGGGGTTTTTTGTGAAATATTTATTGTCTTCATGTACCTCGTAAGCAAGTCTGAATACCTGTTCAGCCCTTAGACGCTCCTTGGGGCTGGGACTGGTAAAAAGCCGCACAGCAGTGGTCCTCCACTTAGCCAAATAATTATGGCTTAATAGCCGGAGCTCTTCGTTGTTATCGATAGTTCCTATGATAATATCAGCAATGGCGGCCCAGCCTCCTACCCGGCTAAAAAGCTTGAGCATCGATTTCTTAATTTCATAAGAACCGTTTTGAAAGTAATATCTTGCCTTATCCAGAACATCATCCTTAGCCCTTGTTGCCAAAAAGTCGATCACAACATTGCTGATGCCGGCTATTTCGGTTCCCAAATGCGCTAATGCAAATTCGTATGCACACTGTTCATTCAATTTTTGCAAGGCTAAGAAGGCAGCCTTTTTTATATCAACTTTATCATCGTCTAAAAAGACTCTGGCGATGGGAGCATACCTGCGGGCATTCAGTTCTGCCAAACCGGCCAGCGAACCCTTCACTTGCCTGCCCTCAAGTAGCTTGCGTGAATAACTTGCTTCAAAATCGGGCACCATGTCTTTAAGGCTAAACCGCGCAAATTGCCTGATTGTTGCGGAATTGTCGGCAATAAATTCAAACAGAATATCCTTCCGGCTATCCCGCTCATACAGTAAGCGCAGTGCCTGGAGCCTTACCCTCGACGATTTGTCGCCTAACAGTTTGTCAATTTCCACCGCGCTCAGTTGCGAAAAATGCTTTAGGCTCCACATTCTTACGAGGCAATGCCTGTCCGTCACAAGCACTTCTATTTCTCTTCTGTCACCTTCTATAGAATTTGAAATATGACGGGCAAGCAATATCCTAAGCTTATCAGGATATCGCTTAAAATGTTCCAGAACATATTGCCGGTTGGCTTTTACCAGGAATGCAATAACATCCTCGTATAGTTCACCCAGGTTTGTTCGCTCAACCTTTTGCAGCCATTCAAACGCAGGTAGTTGCTCTATCCATGCATCAACAAAGCTCTCAGACTTATAATTTTCCAGCCCTTGCTTTGCCGCGTCCCTAACCACCGGCACCCAGTCTGCCAAACGGTATACGAGGAATTGGATAGCTCTTGCGTCACCTGCTCGGGAAAGTTTTTTAACGGCTTTTTCGCGCACATGTCCATTTCCGTTCATTGAACACAGTGTTAGCAACTCCACAAACTGGCTTACAGCAAAGGTTCTTTCATAAAGGTCGATATCTCCCTTGCTGATAATGCAATCTTTTGAAGTTTCGTAATATCCGTTCTTACTGCCTGTTTTTTTCAATAAGGAAATAATTGCATCGCAGGTAGCAAATTGTATTTGGCTATCCTCATCTTTCAGGAATGGTGTTAAGTAACAGATAAGGCTTGAATAACCCTCACGGCTTATGATATCCAGGGCATTCAGCTTCTCATCCAAAATATTTCGCGGATGAAACCAGGATCTCGTAGGCTTTCTTAATATATCAATGTATTCCCACAGCTCCACGCGCGATCAATGGTTTATAAGCTTATTTTAAAAGCATAATTTTACGACATGCAAAACTCCGTACAATATATTGGAAGGTCAAAAGCGGTTTATTTCCACAAATAGCGGCTCACTACTCCTTAACTATTTTCATCACCATACTGTTGCCGCTGTCTTTGTACTTTAATAAGTACACGGCAGGTGCCAGTTTACTGATGTCAATGTTTGTGTGCTTACCGCTCATCTCAACATTGCTTATAAGCTTACCACTCATATCCGTAAGCACCAGGCTGGCCCCGGGCATCATAATGCCCTGTATATTTACCGCTACATGGTCTTTGGCCGGGTTGGGACCGCAGTCTACAGTTACATGGCCGGGCAAATTGACATCAGCTATGCCAAGCGGCCACGGTGTTGTGAAATCGCGTACCACCCAGGCCGAGCTGTCACCGGGCTGGCATATACGGCGCACATGGAAATAATAATGTGTATGCGGCGCCAGGCTGCTTAGTACCGCAAAAGTATCGGCCGTAATAGTTGCCGGCGTCTGCGGCACTGCGGCCGCATTATCCAGTACCCATGCATATAGCGGGGCATCATTGTCCCATGCTATTGTTCCTGCGAAAGGGGCCGTTATTGTGTCCATACTGTAATAGAAGGGATTCGGAACCTTACAGGGCGGCAGCGGCACAGTAGTGAACGGCAGGGTCACCCAGTCCGAAGTATCTGTGCAACATATTGAGCGCACGTGGAAATAGTAAGTCGTATTAGCCTGCAGGTTGCTGGCCATGTAAACGAAATTATAAGTAAATGTATCCTGCACCACAGGGGCAGCAGGGCTTTGGTCCAGCACATATAGTGAGCCTAGTCCCGACCCGGACCATGATAAGTTGGCTGTATAATTGGTAATGCCACCGGCAAGCAGGCCCGTAGGCGCAGCACAGGGTACCAGTGCACTGCCGTACATAAATATATTGTAGTAAAGATTCCTTGCTTGCGTGGTAGGTGACCAAAAGTAGGGAAATGTAATGGCGCCTATCATTAGTGTGCCGCAGCCCACTGTTCTGTACGCAAGCAAAATCTCATTAACGTTGTTGCCGTACATCAGGTTCGTAAGCCCCGGTCCCGATACCGTGCCATGCGAACAGTAGTTTCCGGTATAGTTCAGCATCACGGGCACATATGGCCCGTTAAATATCGGGTGCGAGGGGTCCAGCGAGTGTGCAGCGCTGGAATATATGTGATTGGTTATCGTTGCATCATAGTCTTCAAAATGCAATGACATAGTTTGCACGGTATCGTTGCTGGCCGCATTTACAAACAAGTGGCCACCTGCGTTTATCCAGTTGTATATTACCGGTCCGTTGGCATTAAGAAAGTCAGCCAGCGCATTCCCGTTCATATCACTGCCCTGCAGCATTACAAAATCTACGCCTGGTGAGAATATTGTTGCTGCGGGAGTCGAATAATTTGCCTGTGTCCAGTTAGCACCAAATACATAGTTCATAGCCGTAATGTCGTCGCTCATGCTCCAGGGGTTGTTATTTACCACGTAGTAAGCATTGCCAAAGGCAGTATTGCCGAATAATATAACCAGGGAAGCAAAGAACAGCGAAATGGAACGCATCTTTTTCATACAGGAAGCTGTTAGGTACAGGATATTTATGTCAAATCAAATATAGTCAATATTTATAAAGATTGACGGCATTTGTCAATTGTTTTCTCGGCTGGGCGCAAACCCTGTCCACCTCCTGAAGGCTGGAAAAAATGGACGGATAGGCCACATAAAATGTGGATATCTTTATTTGGAACCCCCTCACCCCAAATCGTATCTTGCAGAGAAGGGTAAAAAATCTAGAGGATATCTAATCCCGGCAAATCCTTTGATCCCGGTTCAGACAATTGACTATGCATAGTCAATCCATGGTCATTACAGGTGCACAAATCGGCAATAACTAACCATTAACACCCCACCCCTCCAACCTCAAATTCATCACTTAAAACAGCCAAACAGGAAATCATTGGGCAAAAAAGGGAAATAACGAGAAATAATTATTTAGATGCATATGGCAATGCCAGCAATGCTTTCAGCCGAAATGCTCCTCAAAAACAGGAAATAATTATCACGCCCCGGAAACAGGAAATAACTCCCCGGCGATAAAAGAAATAACAATAAACCCCTATAAACCATTCCGTATTCCCCCGACAAGACCATCGGCCAAATAAACCCTGCAGAAATACTTTATACTTTTGTCCCACGCTATGTAAATGAAAAAATATTTATACATACCCCTTTCTATTATTACGGTGCTGCTCTCGCAGGCACAGGCGTTCGCCACACATATATTTGGCGGCGAGTTGTTGTATACCCACTCATCGGGCAATACCTACACACTCACACTCACCCTCTATGGCGACTGCGGCGCGCCGGCTAGTACTTTCAATAGTCTCTACACTGCCCAGCCCCGCATCGGTATTTATCGCAGCAGCACATTTGTGGATACCCTGCGCATGTTGCCCGAGAACAATACCGGCATAGAAGTTTCGCCCGTGTGTCCCTCGCAACTCGGCAATACAGAATGTAGCGGTGGCACTTTACCGGGAGTAAGAAAATTCGTCTACACTGCCGATGTCACCATTAGCATCGCCGACCCTAATTGGCGTTTTATCTTCGATGGCAATCTCCTGGGCACAAGCGCGGGCCGCAGTAGTAATATCACCAACATAAGTGCACCATCTGCAAATAATCTTGTAACACTCGAGGCGCGGCTCAACAACACCGGTGGCGATAATTCATCACCGCAATACAATACCATCCCCACCCCATACTACGCTGTAAACCTGTCGCAGGAGTATAACCAGGGTGCCGTAGATCCGGATGGTGATTCACTTTCTTTCAGCCTCATTCCTGCTGTTGATATAAATGGTAACCCGGTAACTTATATAGCTCCGGCTACGCCCACCGCACCTGTGTCTACTGCCGCAGGCCAGTTCAGCTTCAACCTGTATAGCGGACAGATGAGCTTCCTCCCCGATGCAGTACAGGACGCACTGATAGTGAACGAGGTAACGGAATATAAGAACGGTATAATGGTAGGCAGCAGCATGCGCGAAATGACCTTCATTGTGCTGGACAATCTCGGTTCTTTCAATAACATCCAGAACACGAAACCCATCAACATCTCTGGCGGCGCACTTAGCGGTAATAACATAATATCCACTTGCCAGGCTGATCTTGGCTTCGATATCTATCCCGGCGATACGGCGCACAATAATATCTCGGTTACTTACACATCCTTGCCCTCGGGTGCTAACATTGCTATCAGTAACAACGGCACAGCTACTCCCCGCCTCCACTTTAGTTGGAACACTGCATCCTACCCCATCGGTACCTATATCTTTTACGTCATCTACCAAAATAACGCCTGCCCGATATCTACCAGCCAAACGATAGCATATACCATTAACATAACAGCGCCATATAAACTTATTTCTGTCACACAGCAAGGCTCCGGTTGCAATGATGCTATTCCTGTCGAAATTATATTTACTGGCAAAACACCGGCTAACCTGCTAATAACGCAGCAAACAGATACCATCTGGAAATTGATCTGCCCTACCGATACAGTTTCTGTCATGCTACCTGTGGGCGATCTCACCGGAACCTTTGTTTCAGCCGATAATTCCTGTATCACACCATTCAACTTCACAGTCTCCGATCCTGATGCACTGCCCTGCTGCCACTTCTCCTACCCCTCCGCATTCAGTCCCAATAACGACGGCAGGAACGATCGCTTCCGCGTCATAACGTCCAGCCAACCCCTCAGCTTCGATATGAGTGTCTACGATCGCTGGGGCAACAGGGTGTACAAAAGCTCCGACCCAACCAAAGGATGGGATGGCACCTACAAGGGCCGCCCCTGCAATGCAGATGTATACTTCTACCTGGTCTATACCAAATGCCTTGGCAAGTCCGAAAAGAAGAAGGGTAATGTCACCTTGGTCTGGTAAGAATAAGTACCTGCTAACACTTCGGGACTTGAAAAAGCAGGAAGATAATTATCTTGCAGGCAATAGGACTACACTCACCATGCGAATACTGCTATTTTTAGCTGTTGTTTTTTTATTGCCGGTCTCTTACGTGATGGGACAGGACATTTCCTCCCCGGCAGTGCTGAAACAATTTGACCTGATCGAAGCCATACGGAATGACACATTGCGCATCGACTCATTGGCTAAGTATGTAAGTGGCATGGAAGACCAATACCCAAGGGATGCCATCACAATAGCGGACCACATCATCGACGAGTCCGGGAAAATACACTACAGGAAGGGCTTATCTCTTGGATATAAAGCATTAGGCAGCGCTTATAAAGTGCTCACAGACTATCCTAAGGCATTAAAGTACTTGCTGCAAGCTTTGGACCTTCAAAAAAGCCTGCAACTGTATCGCGACGAGATCAACACATGCCTGGCCATATCGGTGATCTATGATCTTACTGAGGACATTGAAAAACAACGAAAATATATCGAAGAGGCACTTGCAATATGCAGGACGAACAAATTGGCAGACAAATTGACCAGCGTATTAAATGAGCTGGCTATAGTTTATAAAAAGAAGGGGCAGCTGGACACCGCTGTGCAGCTTTATAAAAACGCCCTGGAAAACGCCACGCAAAATGATGACACGATGGGCAGGATAGCATCGCTCACCAATATGGCCATTGCCTACAAAAGCGGGAAGAGATACGAAGCCTCCCTGGACGCATATAATCAGGCCATATCATTGGCCGACACGACCAATAATGTATATGTGCATGCCATCATCAGCGACAATATGGCCATCCTGTTCTATGAAATGGGCGACCTGGAACAAGCCGAAACATATGCGCTGAAAGCATTGAGCCTGCAAAATAAGATACATGAAATAAACATAAGCCTCGATTGCTACGATCTCCTGAGAAAAATTTACACGGCGCAAAAAAAATACCCGCTCGCTCTCGACTATTTCTCAAAGTGGGTAGCGGCCAAGGATACTGTGCTCAATGCAGAAAAATCGGGACAGATAAAGGAATTGCAAACCAGGTATGATACAGATGCAAAGGACAAACAAATAAAAGCCCAGCGCGAACAGATATCTTACAGCAGGAAGATCACCTTCTTCCTTATTTTCACAACCTTGCTGATATTGGCCATCGGGCTTATAATATATGCCAACCAGCGTCGCACTAAGAAACTCAATAAGCTGGTGACCAGTCAAAAGCAGGAGCTGGAGAAACTCAATGCTGTCAAGGACCGTATATTCAGTGTCATCAGTCACGATATGCGCACACCGGTAAACTCGCTGATATCCTTTACCCAGATATTGGAAAACGGCAAGCTCCCGGCGGAAAAACTAACAGCCTATTCGGCAAGTCTCAAGTCCAGCCTGAACTATACTGCGGGCCTTCTTGAAAACCTTCTAAATTGGGCACAAACCCAAATGCAGGGCTATAAGCCGGTACCGGAAAAGTTCAGCATATTTCATGCAGCGCGCCAGGCTGCCGGACTCCTGGAACCCGATGCAGAGCGTAAGAACGTCAAGATCATCAATAATATCACCACTGATACCCTCGTGTATGCGGACATGAATATGACAGCGCTTATACTACGCAACCTGGTAAGCAATGCTATAAAGTTCACCGGGAACGGTGGCCAGATCACTATATCGGCAGGCAGTGAAAACAGCAAAACATTGGTCAGCGTTTGCGACAATGGGATAGGAATGTCGCCTGAGACTGTAGCACGATTCAATATAAACAACCAGAGCGCCATAGATAGCACCCGCGGCACAGCTAACGAAAAGGGAACAGGACTTGGCTTAATGCTTTGTAAAAATTTCGCATCGCTTATGAATGGCAATATTACTGTTAGAAGCGAGGCCGGCAAAGGCAGCTGCTTCGTTTTAAGCCTGCCCTCCGCTTAGTCTTTAGCAATATGCCTGTTGATCACTTTATCATTCACGATTTTGTTAAGAAGTTCCTGCTTATAAGAAAGGCTGAGCGGCACCATATATTTATCAGCCAGCTTTATCTCGTCGGTGCTTATTGTTGAGATGTAATGATGGTTGATGATGTACTGTTTATGTACCCGGGTAAAATGCTCCTGTGGTAGCTGCGCCTCCAGATTCTTCAGGCTCACCAGGGTTACGTGCTTTTTGTCGTTAAGCATATATATCTTCGAAAAGTCGCCCATACTCTCTATATAGGCTACCTCTTCAAAATTCAGCTTAATCAGGTTATTGGACTCGCGTATAAAAAAATAATTTTCCTTTTCTATTGGTATGGAGACATGCTTGGCCGAGGAGGATTGCTTTAACTCCATGTATTCGACGGCTTTATTGACAGCCTTCAACACACGCTCAAAGGTCACTGGTTTCACAATAAAATCTATCGCATCCACATTAAAGCTCTCAACTGCATACTCCGGGTGGGCGGTAACAAATACAAATACAGGTGCTTTTTTTAATGTCTTCAGTAGACTCAATCCCGAAAGCTGCGGCATGTCAATATCGGAAAAAACAATATCAATATCTTCATTTGAAATGAGCCGCTGTGCTTCAAGGCCATTCTCACAAGAGGCTACTATTTGCAGCTGCTGTATCTTACCAAGGTGCATCTCCAGCGCATCACGCTCCAGCATATTATCATCGGCTACCAGGCATTTATACCTAACCATATAAACTTTGTTGTTGGGCAAAACTATGTATTAAGTGCATCAGAACAGGCCCGGCTTTCGTTTTTATTTTATTGCCCTCGTCTTTTCTACCCGATCACCATTTAATCTACTCCAAACCCACTTTGCTCGATTTTAGAAAATCTGCATGCCGTATTAAGGCAATTTTACAGGGTTATAAAACCAATATAGCATGAAACGCCTCCATTATTTTCTGACATTAGCTTATTTTTTACTGTGTAATTCTATTTATGCCCAAATAGGTATAAATACACGCACACCTGATCCGAGTGCTGCGCTTGATATCACAGGTCCCGGAAAGGGTATCCTGATACCGCGCATGGCACTTGCAGACAGGCCTGCAAATCCTGCGCCGGGACTCCTGATCTATCAAACCGATAGCCAGCCCGGCTTCTACTATTTCACGGGTATAAAATGGCAATTGCTGAATGGATCAGGTTTCAACGACACACTGACGCAAAACCTGTATACAAATGGCTTTTGGTTATCCGGAGATGGCCAGGATGACGGTATCTATTTAAAGGACAATGGCCTGATGCTAGACACGGGCAAGTTCAATTTTGGCCAGGACCTGACGATCGGCGGTACGGGTACACGCATGTTGTGGTACCCTAAAAGATCGGCATTCAGGGCGGGCACTGCTGCTGCCTCCGAATGGGACAATAACAATATTGGCAATTATTCAGCTGCTATGGGATATGCAACCAGTGCACCAGGCACTTTTTCCAGCGCATGGGGCAACAGTAACACAGCGTCAGGCAGTGCATCAACCGCCAGCGGATCAAATAACACGGCGACCGGTAACAATGCATGGGTGACAGGTAGTTCAAACAGCGCCAACGGACTTAATGCCTTCGCAACGGGCAATAGAGATACTGCAAGCGGCACAAATACAGTGGCAATGGGTTCATATGTGTCAACCAACAATCATAGTGGTTCTTTCATTTTGGGAGATAACAGTACAGCTACAGCTACTCAAAACGATGCAGATAACCAGATGAAAATGCGCTTTTCGGGCGGCTATAAAGTATATACCGACCAGCTGGCAAGCAAAGGACTGGAAATAACACCATCCGGACTGCTAAAATACATGAACAATGTTGCGGGCATTTATGACTCGCTCTCGGTAGTGGACAAACATTACGTAGATAGTCTTATTAGCGATGCATACACATGGACACGCAACGTAAACACAAACGGGCATTTCCTATCGGGCGACGGGACTAATACAGGTGTCTATATGTTGCCTAATGGTATCATCGTAGATTCGGGCGCATATAATTCGGGTGCCGACCTGCCTGTTGCGGGAGCGGGCACAAGAATGATATGGTACCCAAAGAAAGCTGCTTTCAGATCGGGCGCTGTGGATGCTGCACAATGGGATAATAATAATATAGGAGACTACTCCACAGCCACAGGGCACAACAGCACTGCCAGCGGTAACAACGCGATGGCTGCCGGCAATGCAAATACTGCCGCAGGCTCCAATTCAATCGCTTTGGGTAACAGCAACCTTGCAAGCGGTTCAAACTCAGTGGCCCTTGGGCAGGCGAACAATGCCGCAGGCAATAATTCTTTTGCTGCCGGCAATAATGCTACTGCCGATGGCAATTATACTGCCGCTATGGGCCGGAACGTTACCACCAACTCAAAGCATGGTTCATTCATTTTCGGCGATAGCAGTCTAACAACTACAGGCAACGATACGTTCAACCAGATGATGATGCGTTTTGCAGGCGGTTACAAATTATATACTGATCCTACAACCGGCTTGCAAATAACGCCCGCAGGCGTGCTCAAATACCTGAACAATGTGAGCGGAGCATACGATTCGCTTTCCCTTGTTGATAAGAACTATGTAGACAGCATGATAACTGATGCCTACACATGGACGAAGAACGTAAACAGCAACGGGCACTTCCTTTCAGGCGATGGTACCAACACAGGTATCTATATGCTTACAAATGGATTGATGGTAGACACCGGCACCCTAAATACAGGTAGCGACCTTGCGATAACAGGGGCAGGTACACGTATGATATGGTACCCTAAGAAAGCGGCATTTCGTGCAGGTGGCCTCTCAGCCTCGCCTGCTTACTGGGATAATAACAATATAGGCCAGTACTCGGCATCGCTTGGTCTTGACAATAAAGTAAACGGTTTTGTTGGTATGGCATTCGGCCAAAACAATATCGTAGGCGGACAGCAAAATTTTGCAGCAGGATATCAAAACACTTCAAGCGGAGCATCGTCTATTGCGCTGGGAGTATATTGTAATTCAACCGGCACCGGTAGTGCCGCGATAGGGTATCAAAATTCCGCCACCGCTAATGGTGCTACAGCTCTAGGTAATTACACTTTTGCGACCGCCATCGGCGCATTCGCATCAGGAAACATCGCTACCGCAAGTGGTCTATGGTCCACAGCTATGGGCCGCAATGTGAGCACAAACGGCAAGCATGGCTCATTCATCTTTGGTGATACATCATCTACCGGTACAAGTAATGATGCATACAACCAGATGATGATGCGCTTTAAAGGGGGCTTTAAATTGTATGATAATGCAAGCGCTAACCAGGGACTATTAATGGACGATGGCTCCATGGTGCAAACAGGCACATATGGCAGCGGTACGGACCTGGCCATTACCGGCGCAGGCACACGAATGATATGGTATGATAAAAAAGGTGCATTCAGGGCAGGCGGCATTGATGCGGCACAATGGGATAACAATAACATTGGCCCTTATTCAACTGCTTTTGGATTCGACAACACTGCTAAAGGATATGAAGCAATTGCATTTGGGTATCAAAATGCCGCGATGGGCGATGGAGCTTTTGTACTTGGTCAGAATGATTCTGCAAACGGTATTTACTCATTTGCAGGAGGCGATTTTACCAAAGCAACCGCGATAAGAAGTTTCGCCTTTGGCCAACAAAACCTGGCTTCCGGTAACAACTCTTTTGCAATAGGCCGGTTTGCAACTGCAGGCGGCACCAACGCTGTCGCTATGGGCAGCTCGAGCACCGCTACAGGCGACTACTCAATGTCCTTTGGCCGCAATGTAAGCACCAATGGCAAAAACGGTTCGTTCGTAATGGGCGATACCTCGACTACGACGGTATCAAACAATGCCCATAACCAGATGCTGATGCGCTTTATGGGTGGCTTTAAACTATATGACAATGCTGCCGCAAATCAAGGCTTATTAATGGACGATGGCTCGATGGTACAAACCGGTACGTTTGGTAGTGGTACCGATATGGCAATAACAGGTGCAGGCACACGCATGATATGGAACGATAAAAAAGGAGCTTTCCGCGTAGGTGTTGTTGACGGGACGCAATGGAATAATGCAAATATTGGCAACTATTCATCGGCCATGGGTCAAAACACTGTGGCTACAGGATTAGGCTCAGTTGCCGTCGGGCGGAATGATTCAGCTACAGGGGACGATGCAGTTGCCATGGGGTACTATTGTAAGTCAACAGGCTGGGGAGCAATTGCTATGGGCTTGAACAGCCTTGCAAGCGGACAAAATTCCTTTGCCACCGGCCAGACTGATACAGCCAGCGGTAACGCTTCCGCAGTGCTAGGCAGTGGCAACGTAGCTAGCGGCGGAAACTCATTTGTGGCAGGTAGTAACAATAGGGCTACTGCCAACTTTACCACAGCCCTAGGTCGGTTCTCCAACGCAACCGGCTTTGCTTCTGCCGTTATCGGCCTCAATGATACAGCAAGTGGCAACAATTCGTTCGCTTTAGGCAGTTATGTTTCGACAAATAGTAAATCGGGATCATTTGCCCTCGGCGATAACAGCACCACAACAGCTACACGCAACAGTGCCCCAAACCAAATGATGATGCGCTTTGCCGGCGGCTACCAGTTATATACCGACGCATCTGCCACGATAGGTGTACAGATAGCAGCCAGCGGCAACAGTTGGGCTACAATATCAGATGTAAGGAAAAAAGAAAACTTTGCAGCTATAAATGGTGAAGAAATACTCCACAAGATCGCAAAGTTCAACCTGACCAGCTGGAACTATAAGGGGCAGGATGCCAAGCGATACCGCCACTATGGCCCCATGGCACAGGACTTCTATGCGGCCTTCGGCAAGGACAAATATGGTGTGATAGGCAACGATACTACCATTGGCCAGGCTGATATGGAAGGCATCAGCTTTACGGCTATACAGGCACTTGTAAAACGCACGCAACAACTACAACAGGATAATGACAATGCAACAGCAGAAATCACCAGGCTCCAAAAAGATAACCGGGATATGCAGCTAAGAATAGCTAAAATGGAAAAAGAATTTGCAGATCGCCTGGACCAGGTAGAAACTGCAGTAGTTGCTAAGAAAACAAAAAATAAAGTAGCTATAAAATAGACAGGCCCATGTATAGCAAAAAAAGAATGGCAATAAAAGGGGTACACTCACTTCTATTGGCTGCAGGGTTTATCCTTGCAGCTAACAGTGAGTGTTTCGCACAGGCGTTGCTACAGGCCCAGGATGGCTTTATATACGTTCCCCAGCCAGACTATATTTATGTAGACGGCAATGTAGGTGTAACTGAGGGGACATTTGAGCAGTTCGGCGCGCTGGAACTGACAGGAAACTGGACTAACTTAAGTGAGCACGATAACACAGGCTTTTCTGCATCATCGACAGGCGAAGTAAAATTGGTAGGTGCTGCCCAGGAGATACAAGGTTACGCCTCCACTACCTTCCCGAACCTTAGCCTTGAAGGCTATGATACGAAAAGACTGATAGTGAACAGCAAAGTTGCGCATACGCTTAACCTTAATAACATAGAACTGGATGTAAGGGGGAATGATATGTGGGTAGACAACAGCGCTGCGGACGCCATCACGTACACCCGTGGCTATGTCAACACATCGAATGCTCCGCTAGGCAGGCTCTTGCGAACTGTTGATGCAGGTGTTTCATACGTCTACCCTCTTGGTGGCGGGGTGCAATATAAGTACAGGCCGGTAACAGCAACAGCTGAAGAAAACGGTGTATTGGCAGCACAGTTTCAAAATTACAATGCGGATGATGATGGTTATGATCGCATGCGTAACATTGCAACAAACTCCAATGTTATCAGCGACAAATTTTATCATGTTGTTACTTCTATAAACGGGGTGAATAGTGCCGACATTAAAATACCATACAGCAGCAGTGAGGATGGTAGCTATAACGGGCTGGCAAGATGGACCGACAATCACTGGGCGGATGCCAAATATTATTATAGTGGTCCCGAAGCCGGGGCAGGCACAGACCAGGCAGCACATTACCGTTTGCAAAATGGTGGCGCGCATATACTTGCACTTACAGATACGATAGCCACCGACAACATATTCGTAGTTTCAGGTTTCACGCCAAATGGCGACGGGAAAAACGACTATTTTGTTATCAAAGGATTGGAGAATTATAAATTTAACGAGTTGAAAGTGTTTGACAGATGGGGCAAGTTGGTGTATACTACCCTATACTACAAAAATGACTGGGCGGGCGACGGATTAGAGATGGGAGCGTATATGTATGTGTTGCGTGTGGTTAATACAAACGGGAAGGAACGTATCATCAAAGGAGATGTTACGATCATACGATGAGTTCTATCCTGCTTAACAGGTAGACCAACCTAATATTGGCACTGGCATTTTTGGCAATAGCTGTTTATCTTTATGTAAACAGCTATTGCCATTTAAATTGCTCCTTGTATGACGAACGAGATAATTACAGTACTTGCCAACCTTGCACTAACACTGTCTTTCATAGTAGCGGTTATATTTGGTATAGCCCAGGTAAGGGCAGCCGCCCGCGACCGCCACGAGCGGCTTACGCTTGAGACATTACGGAACTTTCAAACCCGCGAATTTTGCGAGATAGCCTTGTACGTGAGCGGGCATGATATGCCGCAAACCCGTGATGAGATGCTGGCACTGCCTTTAAACGAACAGGCTATGCTGTTCCAGCTCGGGCAGCAGATGGAAGGATTGGGCCTACTGGTAGCTGAACGACTGATCAGTACTGACCTTGTAGATAAGACTCTTGGCTCATTTGTTACCAACAGCTGGGAGAAATATGAGCCGCTCTTTACTGATATACGGGTAAATCAACCAGACCCGTTTCTTGGCGAATACTTCCAGTGGCTGGCGGAGCTTATAGACGACCGAATGAAAAATAGCCCGCGCCAGCCATTCTATAAAAACACTAAGGTAAATCATTGAGATGTGGCCTTAGTTCTGGCCCGAATTTTATAATATTATAGTCTCAAACACTTAGCATGAGAATTGCCACATATAATGTAAATGGCGTAAATGGCCGCCTGCCGGTATTGCTGCGCTGGCTGGATGAAACGAAACCTGATGTGGCCTGCCTTCAAGAGCTGAAGGCGCCCAATGAAAAGTTCCCGCTGCAAGCCATCAAAGATGCAGGATACAATGTGATATGGCATGGGCAAAAAAGCTGGAACGGAGTGGCTATACTGGCGCGGGGCATGGAGATACAAGAGATAGGCCGTGTGCTGCCCGGCGACCCTGAGGACTTGCATAGCCGTTATATTGAAGCACTTGTAGATGGCATACATATTGGTTGCCTCTACCTACCTAATGGCAATCCCGCTCCCGGACCGAAATTTGACTACAAGCTGCAGTGGTTCGAGCGACTTACCATACATGCGAAGGCACTCATTAAATCGGGCACACCAACTATTTTGACCGGCGACTACAATGTAATGCCTACTGAACAGGATGTATACAAACCGGAGCGTTGGGTGAACGATGCCCTCTTCCGCCCCGAAACGCGGGCAGCTTTCCAAAAGCTAATGGCGCAGGGATGGACAGATGCTATACGCAAGCTCTACCCCGACAAGACCATCTATACCTTCTGGGATTATTTCCGCAATGCATACGAGCGCGATGCAGGCCTGCGCATAGATCATTTCCTGCTGAGCCCGAGTATAGAAAAAAGACTGAAAGCAGCGGGAGTAGACCGAAATGTGAGAGGCTGGGAAAAGTCGAGCGACCATGGCCCGGTGTGGATAGAACTGGCAGATGAATAAACATAGTTACATCAGCCTCCATGGAACATCCAGAGATCATTTTCTTCTTTATTGTTATTGCATTTGTATATGCTTCCGTGGGCTTTGGCGGAGGCTCCAGCTACCTTGCTGTACTGGCTATGTATGCCCTGCCCTTCCAGGAGATAAGGCTCACTGCTTTGATATGCAATATCATCGTCGTTACGGGCGGTACTGTTATCTTCATCCGTAATAAACAGGTGAACTGGCATAAGATCATTCCCCTTGTGGCTGTAAGTGTACCAATGGCTTACCTCGGAGCAAGATTGAAGATCGGGCAGAACACCTTCTTTATCATCCTCGGCTGTAGCTTACTGCTGGCGTCAATACTGCTATGGATAAAGACAAAGAATAAGGACGCAGGCGAAATAGACAGTAAAGGCAACTACTTAAACGACGGTTTGCTGGGCGGGGCTATTGGCTTTCTATCGGGTATGGTAGGCATAGGCGGCGGCATATTCTTATCGCCATTGCTCAATCTTACAAAATGGGATTCGGCGAAAAAAATAGCAGCGACAGCCAGTGTTTTTATACTGGTCAATTCAATGGCCGGGATAGCGGGGCAACTAAGCACCCTGCCCACTGATATCAATTACACACGCATTGCTGTCCTGTGCATAGCTGTTCTACTTGGCGGGCAGATAGGTTCACGTATGGGTGCTGTTAAGTTCAACCACCTGGTCATCCGCCGCATGACCGCAGCATTGGTATTCATAGCGGGACTGGAAGTATTGATAAAACATGTGCATTAAAGGAAGTATTTTTGCCCATCGACAGAATATTATGAGCATTAAGATCTTGGTTTTCGGGATAGCAAAAGATATAGTAGGTGGCGCATCGGCAGAGCTTGCCATAACTGAGGGCATGCGTGTGAAGGACTTGAAGATGTTGCTGGAAGAGCAATACCCGCGCTTAAAGCAATTATCCACCTATATGATCGCAGTGAACAATGAATACGCAAAAAGAGATGAACTTATCAGCGAGCGAGACGAAATCGCCATAATCCCTCCAGTAAGCGGCGGCTAAACAATACCCATGACGACAGACATCCAAATATCAGCAAGGGCACTAAATGTGCAAGAGTGTATCGATAGCGTTCTATCGCCGGGAGCGGGCGGCATTGATGTATTCATTGGCACAGTTAGAAATAAGACCAAGGATAAACTTGTGATACATCTCGAATTCGAAGCTTATGAAAGCATGGCTATAAAAGAGATGCAACATATTGCGGAACAAGCAAGAATTAAATGGGACCTGCATCATATCGTCATCCATCATCGCATAGGAATATTAGCAGTAGGTGACATACCTGTTATAATTGCCGTATCGGCTGCACATAGGGCCGATGCCTTTGATGCCTGTCGCTACATCATTGATACACTGAAAGAAACAGTGCCTATCTGGAAAAAAGAAGTTTTTGAGGACGGCGATGTTTGGGTGAATGCGCATCCTTAGAGTGACTACCAGTCTTTGATCCCACCCTCAAGCGATGCGACATTGACACCCGGCAACTTTTCCTTCAGCCATTTGGCAGCCTGCATACTACGCTTGCCTGAAGCACAATAAAAAACGATCTGCTCCTTATCACCAAACTTCGCAATACTATCTTCCAAAGCTGCGAGGGGTATATTCAGCCCGCCTATATTATAAATAGTGTGTTCTTCAAGAGTTCGCACATCTACAAGAAAAAAATTGTCACTACCCAATTGCTCCTTTAACTCATCCATCGAAATAACATACACGGTAGCATAAGAGTCAAGTTCGGTAATATTAGTTTGGGTACTGTGGCCGATATTAATGATGCGACTTTGCATTGTCAAGGCATCAAATATCAGCATTCCTCCTTTTAAAGGATCGCCTGTATTAGTTATTACCTTGATCGCTTCATTTGCCTGCATGCAGCCTATCATACCGGCTATTGAGGGCATTACACCACCATCCGCACAGTCGGGTATCTGCAAGGCGTTCACCTCCGGGAATACGTCCCTATAGTTAGGACTGCGTGTACCATATCCATTGGGCATATTCCATACAGCGACATGACCCTCGTATTGATAAATAGCTCCGTGCACTAAGGGTTTGCCGGCTATCACGCAGGCATCGTTCAGCAAGTAATGGGTCTCAAAGTTGTCGGTAGCGTCTACTATAAGGTCATAAGCAGCTACCAGTTGCTGTACGTTATCTGCAGTTATCTTTTCATCGTGCGCGACAACCTGTATGTTTGGATTTTGCTGTTGTAGCCTTCTATGTGCAACTGCAACTTTCTTCTGCCCTACTTCAGCTTCATTATATAGTACCTGCCGGTGCAGGTTACTTATACTTATCGTATCGTGATCAGCAATGCCTAAGGTGCCGATACCTGCAGCAGCAAGATACGTAGCAGCAGGGCAACCAAGCCCACCTAGACCCACTATCAATACCCTCGAACGTTGCAATAGTTCCTGGGCAGCTGTTCCAAAGCCGGGAAGCGCCAGCTGGCAACTGTACCGTGCGAGATCAGGTCCCATTAGCTGACCGTGGTTTTACGTAGTATATCCAAGACCATTACCGCATCTTCGGGTGTATTGGCGTTCATCAAAGCTACGGGATCCGGTGCTTTGAGTATGGTCACATTATCGCTTTTGATCAATGCCTTGCGTGGGCATTTAAAGCCTTCCTCAAGCTGCGCCAATAAAAATGGATAGGCGGCAGGTTCCCATATAGTTATTAAAGGTTCGGGCAAGCCATCGTGTGGGCTCTCGAAGGTGGTGGCTATAGCGGTCCTGTTCCTGTTGCTTATTAAGTATTCCAAAGTTGCCTCGTCCAGTAGGGGCAGGTCACAAGCAACTACCAGCCATGCAGCTCCCGGCTCTTTTTGAAATGCAGAGAGTATAGCGCCATAAGGTCCCGCACCTGTGTAAGTGTCAACCACCTGCGTATAACCGCTATTGTCCTCTTGCGGTTCTTCGCGGTATGATATAAACGTTTCAGCACATAATGGCTTCAATAGTCCTGCTATGTAGTACTTCTGTTCTACCCCATGCCATTGCATAGTGCTTTTATCCTGCCCCATGCGGACACTTTTGCCACCGGCCAGCACTACTCCATTTAAAATATCATTAGAATCTCTTGAAATCATTTTTGCCACCTGTTTTTTCTACCAGCATTGTTTCCTTTATCACTATGTCATGACTCAGGGCCTTGCACATATCATACACAGTAAGGGCAGCAATAGATGCGCCTACCAGCGCTTCCATCTCCACACCTGTTTTAGACGTAATGGATGCAGTGCAGTCTATCACCAGTTCGTTATTATCGTTTAGGTCAATGATCACCTTACAATTATCCAGGCCCAAAGGATGGCATAAAGGTATCAACTCCCCCGTCTTTTTCGCGGCCATTATACCTGCTATTATCGCGGTTTGAAATACAGAACCTTTTTTGGTTTGTATGTCACCATCCACCAGTTTTGAAAGTACTTCGCCGGGTAATGCGACAATGCACCTTGCAGTCGCCGACCGTGCTGTAACTTCTTTGCTGCTCACGTCCACCATGGTAACGCGCCCCTGCTTATCCAAATGTGAAAAATCATCCATGCTATATCAAATAAATAATGCTTTAAAAGGCCATACCGGGTATACATCCCCTTTTCTAAAATTATTAAGTTTTAAGGGTAATTCCATAAATGCATCCGATTCCACCAAATTTGCGAGGTCGCCCGAGCCATGGCCTTCAGCAGGTGTAGCTATCAGTTGGGATGCCTCATTAAGATGCAGCTTGACCTGCAGGAAGTACTGCAACGGAGGTTCGAAGGAAAAATCCGCCGCAAGCCCGGCATTTAACTTAAGGTTTGGCAAGCCCAGGGATGCTTTGAACCAGGGGACAAAATAACGGTAAAAGCACATAAAGGTGGAGACAGGATTGCCGGGGAAAGCGAAGACTTTGGCACCGTCAGCATGCACACCAAACCAAAAAGGTTTACCCGGCTTCTGCTGTACCTTATGAAATAATTTTTCTACCGACAGTCTTTCAAGCACCTTAGGTACCAGGTCAAACTTACCCATGGATACACCTCCGCTCAGGATAACGACGTCATAATTTTCAATGCACTTCTTTAGTTCAAATTCGACTACGTTTTCGTCATCGGGTAAGTGCAATAGATCGGCATCTATATTAAATTGCTGCAATGCAGCCTTAATGGTGTAGCTATTGGAACGTCTTATCTTATGAAGAGGTGGTGTCTCAGACACCTCGGTAAGTTCATCGCCGTTGGATATCACAATAATCTTCGGAAACTTCTTTACTTCTATCGCTTCTCTGCCCGTAAATGCCGCGGCACCTATAATAGCGGGAGTTACCATGCTATTAGCATGCACAATAACATCATTCTCGTTTTTATCGACTCCCCTTTTATGGACGTTCTGCCCTTGTTTTATTGATTTAACTTTCAGGATCGCCAAGCCGTTGCTCATGTCGATGTCCTCGTACCGTATAACGGTATCCACCGAAGCATCCAATGCAGCCCCGGTCATTATTTCTATACAACCTTCAATATCCTGCAACTCAACAGGCACATCGCCGGCCGATTGTGTAGCCTTAATAGAAAATGACCTTATACCTTTTTGAAAAGCTTCATATTTTATGGTGATACCATCCATGGTTGCCCTGTCGCAGGCGGGGATATCCCTATCGGCCACGATATCTTCAGCTAGTATATGCCCTAAAGCCTGCTGAAAAGGCAAAGAAACCGTACCATAATCGGCTACCTGCTGTAGTATTATTTTTTCAGCTTCTTCTACTGTTATCATGAATTATTTTTTTAGCCCCCTATGGTTGCCATTGATTCGCTAACCAAATTACCGGCCCTCCTGTTATGCTCCGCATCCCAACCGTTTGCAGGCTTCTTATTTATAGCCTCCTGGAAGGCAAGAAGCATATCTGCATCACTTATATTACTGCGTAACAGGTCACGCACGTTCAAAACACCATCATCGTAGAGGCATGTTTTTAAGGTACCGTCGGGGGTAAGGCGTATGCGGTTGCAGGTGCCACAGAAAGATCTTGTATATGCGGCTATCACGCCGACATTTCCTTTATGCCCGGGGATATTGTAGTTGTAAGATGTAGAGTGCGGTGCATCCTGTATCTTTTGCATGCCCGGAAAATGATCTTTCACCTTTTGCATGATCCGGATATGGTCCCATTCCAGCGATTCATAATGGTTGCCGTTCCCGTTAAAAGGCATTTCCTCTATAAAACGTACATCCAACTTATTCGCTTTTGTCAATTCTACCAGGGGAATTATATCTTCTATATTTTTATCGGCCATCACCACTGCATTCACCTTCACATCTATATCGTGCTGCAATAAGGCGTTCAGTGTATCCAATACACTTTTCAACTCGTCCCTGTGTGTGATATCCATGAAACGAGCAGCATCCAATGTATCGAGGCTTAGATTTACTGAGCGGATACCGAGTTTCTTCAATTCCGGTACAAACGGAGCGGTTAGCACACCATTAGTAGTGATCGATAATTCCTTAAGCCCCTGAAGTTTTGAAAGCTGCATGAGAAAGCTCATGATATCCTTTCTCACAAAAGGCTCACCACCCGTGATGCGTATCTTCTCAATACCGTTTTGTACAAGTACAGCAGATAAACGTAACATTTCCTCGTAGGTAAGCAGATCCTGCCTATTCAACCAGTTAAGGCCTTCATGCGGCATACAATAAAAGCAACGCAGGTTGCAACGGTCTGTTACAGCCAGCCGTAGGTAATTTATCTTCCTGCCATGACTATCTAATATCACTCCCTTGCTTTGTAGCGAAGTTCCGATTTTAAACTGACTATCAGCAGCTTCAAATTGCTATTTTTCGTTATAACAAACTAAAAATGCCTGCAACGTATCAACAAGACAGCATTACTGATCAAAGTCTTTCTTAAGGAATTCGTGTATACAATCATCGTAGCAGCCTGACAACTTATTTTCCAATGCGGTTCTGTCTTTGGCCGATTTAAGAGCTGATTGAAGAATCACATCATTCATCTTGTTTTGCAATTGTTCTTTTAAGATATCAAGATGATCATTAAATACCTTTAAGCGTAAAGACTTTTTTACACCTTCTTTATTACTGTAGTGCTTCTGCACTTCAGCAGCCTGTTCTTTTAAAACTCCTTGCGCATATTCTTTGAATATTCTTAGCGGGGTATCCATATGTTATCCAACGATTTTCTAATAAAGCAAGTACACAAAGCCCAAAGGGATCCATGCATGTTTTCTACAAAAAAAAATTAGTTAGGCCACCACCTTGGGAGGGCCTCTTAACCTGGATACAGAGCGTGAACCGGAAGAAGAATATGAGAGCGTGAAATGATTGGTGAAATCATGCGTAAAGGAGAAGGATATATTAAAAACCGGCTGGCAAAATGGAGAGAGACAAAAAGATACACCCCCTTTAGTATATCGAACCTTAATGTATGGTTGCTCCTTGACACCCGGACGGTTATGTGAATTGTGAAGGTGGTAAAATGTATTGTGCGAGATAGCAGCATGTCTTTTATCCTGGTACGAAGCCGCGCTTACCTGTGCATAACATTTATATCCCCTGCCAGGTAAAATAAAAAGCACAAGGGAAAATAAACAAATCAATATGGGCGACTTCCTGTTCAAGCTATGGACAAAAATAAAGATTTAACTAACAAAAGCGCTGCATCACACTCCCCATGTTTTGTTAAGTATGCGCATTAATTTCATTGCTATTCCGCTTTTATAAAATTCAATGACTATGAGTATCTTATATTAACAGCCCCCCCGGCACTACAAATAAAAAGCATTATTATTTATAATAATTTTTTGCCATTATTTAACTGCTTTTCCAAATACTCTAAATTAACCGGCTGGTTGACCGGCAGTGAAATAATAAACGTGGTTCCCACACCTTCTTCACTCTTGGCAGAAATAAAGCCATTGTGCTTCTCTACTATCTTCTTGCAAATAGACAAGCCAATGCCTGTACCCTCAAATTGGTCCTTGCTATGCAAGCGCTTAAAAAGTGTAAAAATATCATTGCCATACTTTTGCTCAAAGCCTATGCCGTTGTCACAAATATATATATTGCAGTAGTCTTCATTGTACAGCTCATTACCAATGCCCGGGATATGAAAGCCCTTTACACGCTCTGCATAGATGCGTATGGCCGGCGGTACGCTCTCCTTGCAGAACTTAAGTGCATTGATGATGAGATTTTGAAATAACTGCCTGAACTGGTCGGGCATTATCTTTAATGTGGGCAGCACCTCAATAGTGATAACAGCCTTCTTTTGCTCAATAGAGACCTCCAGATCTGAAAGTACTCCATCGAGCAGTGCATTAATATTCGTTTGTTCGAAGGAATCAGAAACTGAAGTGGAACGGGAAAAAGCAAGTATGTTCTTGATGAGCGACTGCATTCTTTCGGAAGCTTTCATGATGCGGGTTATATAATCCCAGTCGTCATTTACAAAAAGCTCTTTATATCGCGATGCGAGGCGGTCCGTAAAAAGAATAATCTTGCGCAGTGGCTCCTGCAGGTCGTGGGAGGCTACATAGGCAAATCGCTCCAGCTCTTCATTACTGGCCTGCAGCTGCCTGATATTTTCCACCAGCTGCTGGTTAAGGTCCAGTACTTTATTCTCCGAATTTTTCCTTTCTCGTATCTCTTTTTCCAGCTTGCGGTTAGTGACGATCAGCTTTTGCTCTTGTGCCATCAGCTGGTGATTCTTCCTGTACAAGTCCACAAAAACACTCACCTTAGCCCTGAGGAGCTCGGGATTGATAGGCTTGCGTATATAATCGGCACCACCCATTTGATAGCCCTTAAAGATATTTTCTTCATCACTGTCATTGGCGGTAATGAAGATGATGGGTATGTGTTTCAATAAATCCCGTTCATAGATAAGGGTAGCCGTTTCAAACCCATTCAGGTCGGGCATCACAACATCCATCAGTATCAGCGTGAAGTCGTGCTCCTTAAGGAGTATCTTCAAGGCAGCCCGGCCGGAATTTGCTTTGATGATATCGTATCCATCCTTTTCCAGGATAGTCTCGATAGAGAAGAGGTTATCTTCCCTATCGTCGACTACCAGGATCTTCGCCCTTGATTCGTATAAGATATATTCTTCGCCTACATCTTTCATCTTGGTCTATTTATAAAGCCATACCCTCATAAGGGACAATAATTGGTCTATTTTCACCGGCTTGGTTATATAGTCGGATGCGCCTGCTTCAATGCATTTTTCACGATCACCCTTCATCGCCTTCGCTGTCACTGCAATGATAGGCAGAGCGCTGTTCTTGTGCTCCCTTCTTATCTTCTGCGTTGTTTCATATCCGTCCATTTCCGGCATCATGATATCCATCAATACCATGTCGATCTTATTGTTCTCATTAAGCATATTAATGGCTTCCTGCCCGCTTTCGGCTGTAAAGGCATTTATACTATACTTCTCAAAGGCAGTAGTTAATGCAAAGAGGTTGCGTACATCATCATCCACAACAAGTATATTCTTTCCTGCAAGCACGTCTTCCTTCAACCTCAGATTCTCGATGATCCTGCCTTTTTCAGGGAGCAGGTCTTTGTGATTGAGGTGTAGCAGCATTACTGTTTCTTCCAGCAACAGTTCAAGCGAGTTGACATTTTTCAAGATTACCCTGTTCGCATATTGCTTCAACTGGGTCTTCTCCTTCGAGGAGAAATCCTTTGCAGAGTAAATAACAACCGGCATTAACTGTTGTTTCTTAATGGAATTGATCTCCATAACGAAGTCCATGCCCCCGATATCCGGCAACATATAGTCCACAATAACACAGTCGTAAATGTTATTCTGTATTAAGTCCAGCGCCTCTTTGCCTGATTCTGCAATAGTGATATTGATGAGGTCGCCATTGTCCAGGATCTTCGCTATTTGTGATGAATCTATTTCATTATCCTCCACTATAAGCAAATTCTTGGGCGTACGCGAATTGAAGTCGGCGATATCATTAAACAGTACCGAAAGCGCCTCATTCTTCAGCGGCTTCAGGTGGAAGCTGCGCGCACCACGCTTCATGGCCAGCAGGCGGTTCTCCTCGCCCGATATCAGGTGAACAGGTATGTGCCTGAAGTTCATGTCGTTCTTAAAGAGGTCTAGTATCTTCCAGCCGCTGGCATCCGGCAGCTTCACATCCAGCGTTACAGCGCATGGACTGTACTTATTCACAAGGTCAAATACCTCGCCAAAGTTGGTAGCCACTACTACCTTCAGGCTCATTTCGTGGGCCTTCTCGATCATGATCTTGGCAAAACGTATATCATCCTCAACAACCAGCACGATCTTGTCGTTCAGCACGATGTTATTACGATCGTCGCCGCTCTCATTGATGATCTCGTTCACACCTGCCATATCCCTTTCCGGCAGCTTGGCAGTTGGCACAGTTTGGATGGCTATCTTCTCATCGTTTTGCGCCAGTTCATATTCGCTTATCACCAGTGAGCTTGGCTTTTCTTTCTTCACAAGGCTAGGATTGTACTCTATAGGCAGGTAGAGCGTAAATGAACTTCCAAATCCAGCTTCTCTCTCCAGTTCTATAGAACCACCCAAAAGCTCAGCCAAACCACGGCTGATAGACAGGCCCAAGCCTGTACCACCATATTTACGGCTGGTAGAACCCTCGGCCTGCTGGAAGGCCTCGAAGATGATATTTTGTTTGTCTTTTGAGATACCAATACCTGTATCCCTGATCTCGAATGCAACCACATGTTTTGCATTGTCAAGGCTCGGGTTGCCAGAGCGCCAGCTCTTTTCAGGTTCATATATCCGCAGCTTTACTTCGCCCTTGTCGGTGAACTTGAACGCGTTCGACAGTAGATTTTTCAATATCTGGTTGAGGCGCTGAACGTCGGTCTTGATGATATCCGGCAGTTTTTCGTCTATCTCGATATTGAATTTAAGGTTCTTATTCTCCGAAACGTGCTTGAAGGTTGTTTCAACAAAGGAAGTGATCTCATGGAAGCGAACGTTGATAAAGTCGGCAGAGATATAGCCCGATTCGATCTTCGAAAGATCGAGGATATCATTAATGAGCTGTATCAGGTCATCGCCGCAACTGTGGATGGTCTTGGCGTAGCGTACCTGTTTTTCCGTAAGGTTACCCTCGTGGTTCTCGAAGAGTTGTTGTGCAAGGATAAGCAGCGAGTTAAGCGGTGTACGCAACTCGTGCGACATATTGGCAAGGAACTCGGACTTGTACTTGGAAGTAAGCGTAAGCTGCTCTGCTTTTTCTTCCAGCGACTTACGGGCTTCTTCCACTTCCTTGTTCTTGTTTTCCACCTCTTCTTTCTGCTTCACAAGCAGGTGAGCTTTATCCTGCAGTTCTTCATTCGTCCTTCTAAGCTCATCAGCAAGCGATGTCGATTGTTCAAGCAGGTGCTCTGTACGCGAGTTGGTTTCGATCGTGTTCAATACAATACCAATACTTTCGGTCAACTGCCCAAGGAAGTCGAGGTGGGTCTCGTTGAAGGTTTCGAAGGATGCCAGCTCAATAACTGCCTTAATTTCTGTTTCGAACAATACCGGCAGTACGATCAGGTTCATCGGTTTTGCCTCACCAAGACCGGAACCTATCTTAATATAATCGCCGGGAACGTTGGAAAGTAATATTCTTTCCTTTTCCACAGCGCACTGCCCTACCAGGCCTTCGCCAAGCGAAAATTCTTTCTTAATACTCAGTTCATCTTTATAGGCGTATGCCGCAAACAGTTTCAGCGTACTTTCTTCAAAGTTCTCATCCTGCTCCAGGATGTAGAACATACCGTGCTGTGCGTTCACCACCTGCGCCAGTTCCGACAGGATACGGCGCGTTACCGTATTCAGGTCTTTCTGGCCTTGCAGCATTTGTGTGAACTTCGCAAGGTTCGATTTCAGCCAGTCCTGCTCCTGGTTACGCAGTGTAGTTTCTTTCAGGTTGGCGATCATCTGGTTGATGGTATCTTTCAGTTCTTCTACTTCACCCTGCGCGTCCACACGTATCATACGGGTAAGGTCACCCTTCGTTACCGCGGAGGCCACTTCTGAGATGGCACGCACCTGTGTTGTCAGGTTCTCCGCAAGCTGGTTCACATTCTCCGTCAGGTTCTTCCAGATGCCCGATGCACCCGGCACATTAGCTTGTCCACCCAGGCGACCATCCACACCTACCTCGCGGGCCACGGTTGTCACCTGGTCGGCAAATACGGCGAGTGTATCGATCATTTCATTGATCGTATCGGTCAATTGCGCCACCTCTCCACGCGAACTAATAGAGAGCTTTTGTTTCAGGTTACCCGTAGCCACCGAGGTTACCACCTTGGCAATACCCCTTACCTGCGATGTAAGGTTGGAGGCCATCATGTTCACACTATCTGTAAGATCCTTCCATGTACCGGCCACACCTTTCACTTCAGCCTGTCCGCCCAGCTTACCTTCCGTACCCACTTCACGCGCCACACGCGTTACTTCGAAGGCGAAGGAGTTGAGCTGATCCACCATTGTATTGATGGTATTCTTAAGGTCAAATATTTCACCTTTTACGTCTATCGTTACTTTCTTTGAAAGGTCACCACTGGCCACCGCTTTCGTCACCTCGGCAATGTTACGTACCTGCGATGTCAGGTTACCTGTCATGTGGTTCACAGAGTCGGCCAGATCCTTCCATGTACCTGCCACACCGGGTACGAATGCCTGTCCGCCCAGCTTACCGTCGGTACCCACCTCGCGGGCCACACGCGTTACTTCCGAGGCGAAGGCGCGGAGCTGGTCCACCATCGTGTTTAGTGTTTCTTTCAGCTGTAATATCTCTCCGCGTACGTCCACCGTTATCTTACGGCTCATATCTCCATTCGCCACCGCGATGGCCACGTCGGCAATGTTACGCACCTGGTCAGTAAGGTTACCGGCCATTTGGTTCACGGAGTCCGTCAGGTCTTTCCATGTACCGCCTACACCGGGCACGTGGGCCTGTCCACCCAATTTACCATCTGTACCTACCTCGCGGGCCACACGCGTTACTTCTGAGGCGAATGCCCGAAGCTGTTCCACCATCGTATTGATCGTGTTCTTCAGCTCAAGGATCTCTCCTTTCACATCCACTTCTATCTTGCGCGAAAGGTCACCATTCGCCACCGCTGTTGTTACCTCGGCAATGTTACGCACCTGCCCTGTTAGGTTAGATGCCATGATATTTACCGAATCGGTAAGATCTTTCCATGTACCACCTACCCCAGGCACATCCGCTTGTCCACCCAACTTACCTTCGGAACCTACCTCACGCGCCACACGCGTTACTTCCGAACCGAATGAGTTAAGCTGGTCCACCATCGTATTGATCGTGTTCTTCAATTCCAATATCTCCCCCTTCACATCCACGGTGATCTTACGCGAAAGATCACCCTTCGCCACGGCTGTCGTAACCTCGGCAATATTACGTACCTGCGCTGTCAGGTTAGAACCCATCTGGTTCACAGAGTCAGTAAGGTCTTTCCATGTACCACCCACACCCTGCACTTTCGCTTGTCCGCCCAGCTTACCTTCCGTACCCACCTCAAGTGCCACACGGGTCACTTCCGATGCGAATGAGTTGAGCTGGTCCACCATCGTGTTGATGGTCTTCTTCAATTCTAATATTTCACCTTGTACATTTACCGTAATTTTTTTAGAAAGGTCACCATTCGCCACCGCCGTTGTTACCTCGGCTATGTTACGCACCTGTGCCGTAAGGTTGCTACCCATTTGGTTCACCGAGTCCGTCAGACCTTTCCATACACCACCCACACCTTTCACTTTTGCCTGGCCGCCCAGCTTACCTTCGGTACCTACTTCAAGCGCCACACGCGTTACTTCTGATGCGAAGGAGTTAAGCTGGTCCACCATCGTATTGATCGTGTTCTTCAACTCAAGGATTTCTCCCTGCACGTCCACCGTGATTTTTTTGGAAAGGTCACCGTTGGCCACGGCCGTCGTCACATCAGCAATGTTACGTACCTGTGCAGTAAGGTTCGAGGCCATGATGTTTACCGAATCCGTAAGGTCTTTCCATACACCACCCACACCTTTCACTGTTGCCTGTCCGCCTAGTTTACCTTCCGAACCCACTTCCCTCGCCACACGCGTTACTTCGGAACCGAAGGAGTTAAGCTGGTCCACCATCGTATTGATCGTCTTCTTCAACTCAAGGATCTCTCCCTGCACGTCCACGGTAATTTTTTTGGAAAGGTCCCCGTTGGCCACGGCCGTCGTAACATCAGCAATGTTACGCACCTGCGCCGTCAGGTTACCGGCCATCAGGTTCACCGAGTCGGTAAGATCTTTCCATACACCACCAACACCCTCCACCGTTGCCTGCCCTCCCAGTTTACCTTCCGAGCCCACTTCCCTGGCCACACGGGTTACTTCCGAACCAAATGAATTCAATTGGTCCACCATGGTATTGATCGTATTCTTCAGCTCTAATATTTCACCTTTTACGTCCACCGTAATTTTGCGGGAAAGGTCACCCTTCGCCACAGCCGTCGTTACCTCGGCAATGTTACGCACCTGTGCCGTCAGGTTACTACCCATCTGGTTCACAGAGTCCGTAAGGTCTTTCCACACACCCGCAACACCCTTCACTTCCGCTTGTCCACCCAGCTTACCTTCCGAACCTACTTCCCTCGCCACACGCGTTACTTCCGCCGAGAACGAGTTAAGCTGGTCCACCATAGTATTGATGGTATATTTCAATTCTGATATTTCCCCTTTTACATCCACGGTGATCTTCTTCGAAAGGTCACCCCTTGCCACAGCTATCGTTACTTCCGCAATGTTTCTTACCTGGCCTGTAAGGTTACTGGCCATCTGGTTCACGGAGTCTGTAAGGTCTTTCCATGTACCACCTATACCCTTCACCTGTGCCTGTCCGCCCAGTTTACCTTCCGTACCCACCTCGAGCGCCACACGGGTCACTTCCGATGAGAAGGAGTTGAGCTGGTCCACCATCGTATTGATCGTGTTCTTCAACTCCAATATTTCTCCCTTTACATCCACGGTGATCTTACGCGAAAGGTCACCTTTCGCAACCGAGGTCGTTACCTCGGCAATGTTACGCACCTGTGCCGTCAGGTTGCTGGCCATCTGGTTTACCGAGTCGGTAAGGTCCTTCCAGACACCACCCACACCTTTTACTTTGGCCTGTCCGCCCAATTTACCTTCCGTACCCACTTCAAGGGCCACACGCGTCACCTCCATAGAGAAGAGGTTCAGCTGTTTCACCATATCATTTACTTCCTTTGCTATTCGGGCAAATTCACCCTGCAGCATATGGTCGCCTATCTGCAGTGGCATCTGTTGCGACAAGTTACCCTTAGCCACCGAGCTGATAACCCCGGCTATCTCAATAGTCGGGTGCACAAGATCAGATATAAGCATATTGAGCGACTCCAGGCTGGTACTCCAGGAGCCTTTGTCGAATGGTACTTCCAGGCGATGGGTCAGTTTCCCTTGTTTACCAATGGTATTGCTGGCCTTAGTAAATTCCAGGGTCATCTTCTCGTTCATCGAAATGATCTCGTTCAGCGTATCACAAATTTTGCCCGCTATGCCTACCTGGTCTATAGGCATCCGCACGCTGAAGTTCCCATTGCGCACCTCCATCAGCACCTTTAATAGTTCTTTATCCAGCACCTCAGCCGGGTGAGGGTCGTAAAAGGCATTATAATGCGGAACTTCCCCATTTTTTCGCTTGCGTTTTTTCCCGTTTTGGGGTGTTTCAATTAACTGCACATCTTCTTTAAGGTCAGGCAGTTGGGCGTCGTTTGCCAGCCCGTTAATGTTTTCATTTGCGATGCTCATGAGATAATTGTGTGAAAACCGTTGAAGAATATAAATTATTAGGCATTACAGTAATATTATAATTAGATATTTTCGTTGCGTTATACTTAAGACCTTCTTTTTCAAAAGCGTATATCCCAGCCTTGATTTTTCCTGTAAGGGTTAAAAAGAAAAAAAATTATGCCAACAAAAAATACATAATATAATAAGCACTATGGGTTATTGCTAAGGGGCGCTCGGGGAACTTCTTTAAAAATGTGAATATCTTTGTGGCTTTAAATTGCGTTATAGATACCGATATTAAAGCCTGATGATAGCTATGTTTTTTTACAACCTTGGGATACACCTTTATTACATAGCTATCCGTGCTGCCGCCCTTTTTAACAATAAGGCAAGCTTATGGATAGAAGGCAGGAAGAACTGGCGCGATGACCTGGGCAGGCAAATCGATTCGGTTAAAGGCCGGCCCATAGTCTGGGTACATTGCGCATCACTGGGTGAATTTGAACAAGGTAGGCCGATCATAGAAGCGATAAAAGAACAACACACTCAATATGCCATTGTTTTGACCTTCTTCTCCCCCAGCGGCTACGAAGTAAGAAAAGACTACGAGCTGGCCGATGTCGTTTGCTACCTGCCCCTGGACACCAAAACCAATGCTGCTGATTTTATAAAGATCGTTCAACCAAAGATCGCCTTATTCGTTAAGTATGAGTTTTGGGTCAACTTCCTGAACCAGCTTAAAAAAAGCATGATAGATACCTATATCATTGCAGCAGTATTCAAAAAGCACCAACCTTTCTTTAAATGGTATGGGGCCATGTTCCGGCGGTCCTTGCAGGCATTCACTACCCTTTTTGTGCAGGATGAAGATTCAGTGAAAGCATTGGCATCAATAGGCATTAATAATGTGTTGGTATGTGGCGATACACGTTTCGACAGGGTAATGGCGGTGAAGAACAATTTTGAACCTATCCCCGAAATAGAACAGTTCAAAAGCAGCAGTAAGCTGATCATAGCAGGTAGTACATGGCCAAGGGACGAAGACATGGTGCTGGATACTTATGTCAAGTTAAAACAGCAAAACATCAAGCTCATCATTGTACCGCACGATATTGAAGATAAATTGCTGAAAGCAACGCTGGCAAAACTCAGAAAACATGGCATAAGCTATACCTTGTTTAGTGAAGGTATCGATCCTCAGGCAAATGTATTGGTACTTAATACCATTGGCCTGCTCTCACGGCTATATTGCTATGCCGACGTATCATATATAGGCGGCGGTTTTAACGGTGGCATACATAATTGCCTGGAGGCGGCAGTCTACGGCAGGCCCATTACATTTTTCGGGAAGGACTTTGTCAAATACAACGAAGCCGTGGAACTTGTAAGGCTGGGCGCAGCCGCTAATGTGAGTGACAGCGAGGAACTACTCAAAGCCTGGCAACTGTTCTTAACCGATGAAGAACTGCTGATGGATATCCTGAATAAAACGCGGGGCTACTTCCTGCAAAATGCGGACGCTACTCAAACAGTGCTGAAGGGGATAAATTTCTAGAAACGGTTTACTCCTCTACGTAATCCAGGTTCTTCCCGAAGGTCTCTTCAGTAAGTATAACCGCAGTTATACTGATCGCCATTACGATAACACCGGTTATTGCGGCAGCATTTATATAACCAAAGCCCGGCTTAAGCGAGGTAAAAATGTACAGGATGATCGGCAACGAGCCACGCACCATATTAGGCGCTGTTGTTGCCACGGTAGCACGCAGGTTGGTGCCAAAATGTTCGGCAGCCATGGTCACAAATAATGCCCAGAAACCTGTCGCAAAGCCCATAAAAATACAAATGGCATACATACCATTTACGGTACCATTATACTGGGTGAAATAAGCAATAATACTGATGACAGTTAAGGCATAGAAAATATACAATGCCTTTTTGCGGCTCTTCAATGCATTGCTGATAAAGCCTATCAGCAGGTCGCCTATCGCAATGGCCACATATGCCAGCATTACAGCTTTACCCGGATCCACCTCACCTCCCTGCAGCTTAAAGTTCTTGCCAAATTCCTTTGAGAATGTAATGAGCAGCCCTATCACATACCATGTGGGCAAGCCAATGAGTATAGCAAGGAGGTATTTCTTAAACCTGCCCTTCTGAAGCAGCATAAGGAAGTTGCCCTTTCTTACCTCAGCATCCTTTATCGCACTGTACATCCCCGACTCAAAAACCGTCACACGTAGGAGTAATAGAAGCAGACCCATGCCCCCACCTATAAAGTAACAGGTCCTCCAGTCGAATTCCTTTGCTATAAAATAAGCTACTATTGCTCCCGTCAGTCCCACCCCCGCCACTATTGAAGTAGCTATCCCACGTTTCTCTTTTGATATCAGTTCGCAAACAAGGGTGATGCCTGCGCCTAGCTCACCCGCAAGGCCTATCCCGGCTATAAAACGGCAAATGGCGTATTGGTCCACATTCTGCACAAAACCGTTAGCGATATTGGCAAGTGAGTATAATACTATGGAACCAAAGAGCACACTGAGTCGTCCTTTCTTATCACCCATTATGCCCCAGATAATGCCACCTATCAGCAGGCCCCACATCTGTACACTAATGATGAACTTGCCATCGGTATCTATTAATGCGTCCGTAAGACCAAGCCCTTTAAGGCTTTTAACCCGGATGATGCTGAACAGTAAAAGATCGTAAATATCCACAAAGTAGCCCAGCGCTGCCACCAGTACAGGAATGCTTAAAACAGATAGTGCCTTCTTTTGGTCCATAAAGCCTGCTATATCTTGTCGGTTGGTTTAGGCTTTCTCCTGCTTACAAACATCTTGAACAATACGGGCGCGGTGGTGATAAAAATTATAATTACCACTATCTTCTCCAGGTTATTCTTCACCCATACATTTTCACCCAGCAGATAGCCGGCCATGGTCATGCTCACTACCCATGCCACACAACCGATAATATTATTCGACATGAACTTCTTGTAGTTCATACTTACTATACCTGCCACTATGGGCGCAAAGGTGCGTACAATGGGCAGGAAACGCGCAAGTATGATAGCGGTGCCGCCGCGCTTATCATAAAATTCCTTAGCCTGCACCAGGTGCTTTCGCTTAAATAAGAAAGTGTCCTTGCGCTCAAACAGTAGCGGCCCCGATTTTTTCCCGAACCAATAGCCCACCATATTACCTAATATACCTGCTGCAGATATAAGCGTAAGCCAGTAAGCAAGGTTGCCTATATCTCCACTCAAAGGCAGATTAAGGTTGGCAATGATCATTCCCGTAATAAACAGGAGCGAATCGCCTGGTAAAAAGAAACCAACGAACAGGCCGGTTTCCGCAAAAATGATGAACATAACTATGTACAGTCCGCCGTGATTATTGATCCATACAGGATCCGTTAAGCTTTTGAACAACTCCAGGAGTGAATGCATTATCGTTTTTCTTGAAGGGGTGAAAATATGAAAAAATATGCAGAACAGGGTTCTATAAAACCATAAAAATCAATATATGCTGCGGCTGTATATGATATTTTAAACGTGCTTCTGCTCCCATTTACTCACTACCGCGGTCGCAATGCTATTACCTATCACATTGGTAGCACTGCGGCCCATGTCCAGCAGCGGGTCTATACCTAGTAGCAATGCGATACCCGCTTCAGGTATCTTGAAGGTAGCCAGTGTACCTGCTATTACCACCAGCGATGCACGTGGCACACCGGCTATACCCTTACTGGTAAGCATTAGCACCAGCAACATGGTCATTTGCGTACCGGGATCCAGGTGTATGCCATATGATTGCGCTATGAATATGGAAGCGAAGGTCATATACATCATTGAGCCGTCAAGATTGAACGAGTAGCCTAGGGGCAACACAAAACTTACGATCTTGTTAGGGCAGCCAAAGCGCTCCAGCTCCAATAGCAACTTGGGAAATGCAGCCTCACTCGCACTTGTACTAAAGGCCACCAATGCAGGCTCCTTAATGTGGCGCATCAGTGTAAATACCCGTTTGCCAATAAATATTCCACCTGCAAGGAAAAGTATGATCCACAATATGATCAGGCCTGAATAGAACTCAGCAATAAATATCGAGTACGTCGACAAGATACCCAGCCCTTGTTTTGCAATGATGCAGCTAATAGCACCAAACACAGCCAGCGGTGCAAGGTTCATTACATAGCCCGTTACTTTCAGTATCACATGGGCAAAGGCGTCAATACTCTTAATAATAATAGCACCTTTCTCGCCTATTGCTGCAGTACCCACCCCAAAGAACATTGCAAAGATCACTATCTGCAATATCTCGTTCCTCGCCATAGCATCTATCACACTTGTTGGGAATACATGATATAGAAACTCACGAAGCGAAAGCGCCGTTTTCTTTACCCCTGTATCCACTAGTGTATCGGGCAATGACAAGTGCATCGCAAGGCCGGGCTTGAAAAAATTAACTAGCAACATACCCAGGAAAAGGCTTGTCAATGATGCACAGATGAACCAGAACAATGTTTTACCACCTATGCGCCCTACAGATTTCAGATCGCCTAGCTTGGCAACCCCCACCACCAGGGTAGTAAAGACGAGTGGTGCAATGATCATCTTGATCAGCCTAAGGAAGATATCTGCAAGCAGGGAAAATGGCTCCAGCTTCACATCCCGCGCTTCTATGATCTTGGCTTTTGTAGCGGTAAGCTGTACTTTAAGTGAGGTTAAACTATGAAAATTATGGGCGGTAGTATCTTTAATAGCCAGCAACTGGTTGTCGATCGACTTCAGGGAAGATTCTATAGTAATGATCTGGTTGTTCTCACTTTTTACATAACCCTCATTGAACCAAAAGCCCAGAGCAATACCTGCAGCAAGGCCAATGATGATATATAAAGTAAGGCGGTTGCCTTTTTTAGGCGTAGTATCCGGCATGAGATCGAATTAGAATCACAATATAATATTTATATGCGGCTGTTGTACTCCAGTTTCTCCGAAACCGAGGCATTCCCCTGCAAGCCACCCGTATGTATGCACAGTATTTTTGCATTAGCCGGAAAAAAGTTTTCTTTCAATAGCTCATTTGTCCCGTACATCATTTTTGCAGTATATACCATATCAAGCGGTATATGATTGATGCTGTGAAAATTATTCATAAAAGATATTAGCGCATCATTCCATTTGCCAAAGCCACCAAAATGCCACCGGTCAAATAATTGCCGGTTGCTATTTTTTAAAGGAAATACATGTGCATCTATTTCATCCTGCAGGTAAATCCCACCCTTCATGGGAGCAAAACCCAAAAGCATTTGCTTTACAGGCAATGCATTGCGTAACCCCGTAAATGTAGTACCTGTGCCTACTGAAACAGCTATATGAGAATAGGTTCCCGGTATCATTGTCGCAATATCTTTCGCACCTTCCCTGCCCTGTTCATTTGCGCCGCCTTCAGGTATTATAAAAGGCTGATCGAATTGCTCAGCTAACTGCTGCAACCATCCGGGCTCTTCCTTTTTTGCATATTCCTTGCGCGATACATAAAGCAATTCCATACCATACTCTTCGCAGGCTTTTAATGTACCCGTCAGTTCCCCTCCATCATTGCCCCGAACAATGCCTATTGCTTTAATGCCGTAGAGCTTCGCCGCAGCTGCACTTGCTATTAAGTGATTGGAATATGCGCCACCAAATGTGAGCATAGTACTATATCCCTTCTCTTTTGCGTACTTTAGATTGTATTTTAGCTTATACCACTTATTGCCCGATATAACGGGATCAAGTAGATCAAGGCGCAGCATATCAATAGCCTCCACTCGCTTGTCATACCAGTCACTATTTAGGGACTGTATTTCAACTTTCGACTCATCCATTGTAACCGTATTCTCTCAGGTAGCTGTCATTGTCGCGCCATTTAGGCCGCACCTTTACAAACAGTTCCAGGTGCACTTTCTTTTGCAGGAATTCTTCTATGGTTTTGCGCGAATTAATGCCCAGTTGCTTTATCATGCTGCCTGCCTTACCCACTATTATGCCCTTCTGTGTTTCACGGCTTACTATTATCTCGGCTTTTATAACATTCAAACTTTCCTTCTCTTCATATGACTGTATGATAACAGCAGCATGGTATGGTATCTCTTCATGAAACAGGTTGTATATCTGCTCGCGTATCAGCTCACTCACAAAAAACCGGACAGGCCTGTCCGACATGCTGTCTTCAGGGTAGTAAGGAAGCGCCTCTGGTAAGTGGGCCAGTACGAAAGCCAGTATCTTATCTGTGTTGGTCTTCTTCTGTGCAGATATAGGCAGTACCTCCCAGTTCGGGAATTTCTCTGCATACAGCTTCACCTTTTCAGCTATCTCCTTTTTATCCTTTATCAGGTCGGTCTTATTGAGCAACAGTACCGTAGGCACCTTAAGCTTCAGCATCTTGTCTACCACTTCCAGCTCCTCTATGGGTTCCGTTATATCGTGCATGATCAGGGCCACATCGGCATCCTCAAGGGCACTTTTCACTTGCAGCATCATCCTGTGGTGCAGCTTGTATTTGGGCTCTATGATACCCGGGGTATCCGAGAAAACTATCTGGTAATCAGGCTCGGTAAGGATGCCCAGTATCCTGTGACGCGTGGTCTGTACCTTATGCGATGTTATTACAAAGTGTTCGCCCAGCAGCGCATTCAGCAAAGTCGACTTACCCGCATTTGGCGGGCCAAAAATATTTACAAATCCGGCTTTATGCGCCGCTGTGGTATCTGCCATACCGCGAAGATAGTCCAAGATCGGTTTTGTTATGCGGATAGACCTACAAGCCCTCACACGCATTAACTAAATAAAAAGCCTTGATCAGTTTGTTTTGTACGGCTATTAGGTATATCTTTGCAACCACATCGCGAGGTAGAGCAGCGGTAGCTCGTCGGGCTCATAACCCGAAGGTCACAGGTTCGATC
>APMI01001669.1_pt1 | contig 43422 bp, 46 predicted proteins | sample 667938 | NCBI WGS metagenome assembly APMI01 (sample SAMN01084076, study PRJNA167559) | wastewater metagenome | biome: Wastewater | place: Denmark: Ejby Moelle, Odense | collected 2011-11-28
TCAACATCAAGAACTTTGGCTTCAACTTCGTCGCCTTTTTTGAATTTCTTGATTGCATCTTCGCCTTGAACAGCCCAATCGATGTCAGACATGTGAACCATGCCGTCCAAATCATCAGCAACGCCAATGAATAGACCGAATTCGGTGATGTTTTTAACTTCGCCTTTGATTACAGAACCAATTGCGTGTTCATCAACAAATTTCTGCCAAGGATTTTCTTGTGCTTGTTTCATGCCCAAAGAAATACGGCGTTTGTCGGTATCAACATCGATAACGATTACGTCAACATCTTGGTCTTGTGAAACGATTTTAGAAGGATGAACGTTTTTCTTAGTCCAAGACATTTCAGAAACGTGAACCAAACCTTCAACGCCGTCTTCAAGCTCAACGAATGCACCGTAATCAGTGATGTTGGTGATTTTGCCAGAAAGTTTAGCGCCAAGCGGATATTTGCTTGCAGCAGCTTCCCAAGGATCGTTGTTAAGTTGTTTCATGCCCAAAGAAATACGTTGTGTATCTGGGTTGATTTTAACGATCTGAACTTTAACCACGTCACCAACGTTAAGAACTTGGTTCGGATGGGTGATACGTTTCCAAGAAATATCGGTAACGTGAAGAAGACCATCAACGCCACCAAGATCAACGAATGCACCGTAATCAGTGATGTTTTTAACAACACCTTCTTTGATTTCACCTTCTGCAAGGCCGGCAACAACTTCACCGCGTTGGTCGTTACGTTCATTTTCAAGAATTGAGCGACGAGAAACAACGATATTGCCACGTTGGCGGTCCATTTTAAGGATTACGAATGGTTGTTCAACATTAATCATTGAACCGACATCGCGTACCGGACGAACGTCAACTTGTGAACCAGGAAGGAACGCAATCGCGCCACCAAGGTCAACGTTAAAGCCGCCTTTAACACGGCCAGTGATAACACCATTAACTTGAACGCCATCAGCGAATTGTTTTTCAAGGCGTGCCCAAGCTTCTTCACGACGTGCTTTTTCACGAGAAATAACCGCTTCGCCAAGTGCGTTTTCGATACGGTCAAGATAAACTTCAACAGTTTGACCAGCTTTAAGGTCTTTTGCTTCTGTGCCAAATTCACGAAGCGGAACGCGGCCTTCTGTTTTCAAACCAACATCCAAAACAACAAAGTCGTTTTCAACGCTGATGATAGTAGCGGCCATTACTTTACCTTCTTCAAGGCGGCCAGAACCGAAAGATTCTTCAAATAGTGCCGCAAAATCGTCACGGCTAGGATTCATATTAGTCATGTGTACTCCAAACTAAATCCTCTGAAAGAAAACAAAAATATCCGCCGCAAGCGCACGCCCACGTCGGTTAAAAATTAAATTATTTTAGTTTGCAAATTTCAAAGGCTTAAAAACAACTATGGGTTTGGAATTTACCTATTGGCATGACCCACAGCCTTTTCAATGCGCGGGTCTATACATGAAAAAAATGCGATTGCAAGTCATTTTGAATGATATTTAACTTTAAAAGACTATTTCAAACACTATATGTGGGGTAAATAAGAGGCATAATGCAAACCATCGGCGCAACCCAGCTTAATTTTTTCTATTTTATCAAAAGCACAATGCTGGATGGCAAGATTTCCAATCGCATTGCTTCATGGATTTTTTGGAAAGTTCTAATCCTAGTTTATTATACTGCGGTTGTTTTTGCCTTCAAACAAACCGCCATTTTTCATAATAAAGCACTACATTATTTCATATATGTTGTTACGCTTTTCATAAACCAAATTTTCCTAGTCACAGCAGTTGAACTTATAATTAGGTCACAGAAAATCTACCTTTACTTACCGCAAAGCCGAAAAGTATTTTTCAACTCGATAATAATAAATTGTGTAGTGGTTTTATTGGCCAATATTGTAATATGCTGCATGCTGCCACTACATTTTAATATCAGCGTTCACGAGGTAATTCTTTTATCTTTTATACAATTATTTCTATCATTGCCCGCCGCATTAATAAGCGTGATGTTATGTGGAATATTATTGGCATTCTTAAAGAAATCGAGCAATGCAAGCTCGAAAAGATCATCGCTTATATTGGGTAATAATCAATCACCAGCCAACAACTTATTGGCCACCAAATTTCTTGTATGGCGCAGAAAATGGATTGATTTTAGCGTAATATTTTCACTTTCGTTTATTTTTATTGCAGGCATTATCGCGAATATATATTTTAAAAGCCCACAATTTATTGTAATTGCGTTGGCGATAGATTTTCTATTGCTGCAATCATATGTTTATCAATTAAGCATTAGTGATTTAACCGAAAAACTCGCGCTTAAAACACCCCCTTTTAGAACTATATTATTTGACTTTATAAGACTTTCTATATGGCAGGTCGCGCTTGTCATTGCTGCAACAATTATTGCATTTCTTAAGGGTTGGGAATTTTTTCCGGCAACAATTATATTTATCATTACAAGTGCTTATTTATTGTTTGCCGCAATGCTATATCACAACCGATTTGGAAAAAATTTAAGTATGGTTGCAATGACGGGCGAATTTTTAGTGCTAGGCTTTACTGCCGTGGCACTTTTGCCATTGATGCCATTATTTGCAGCATTCTTTATGTATCAAAATTTCAAAAACCAACCAAAGGGCTTTTATGGACTATCTTAAGGTTAGCAACCTGTCGGCATTTTATGGCAAGCGTCAAGTTTTGTTTGATGTTGGTTTGGAAATTAAAGCCGGCGAATGGGTTTCAATTGTGGGGGCGAACGGCTCGGGCAAGACCACATTTTTGAAATGCCTCGCAGGTTGGGATATTAAAAACCATGGCGAATATTCAGATGGCACAAAAAAAATTGCGCTGGTTCAAAGGCGAAACGCCATAAGCTTTGTTCCAACCCCATCCGATTTACCAGAATATTTAAAAGGTCGCGAATTAATCGACATTATTGTGCGTGAAAAACAAGGAAAAATAAATCCTAAATGGGATGAAATTTGCCAAACGCTTGATGGCGATATTTGGCTTAATAATGAAATATCGTCATTATCGTGGGGCACAAAGAAAAAATTATGCCTTGGAATTGGTTTATGCGTAAAGCCGGACTTTTTATTTCTTGATGAAAGTTTTGATGGACTTGATGCCGCGGCATCATTCCGCACGAGGCAAATGCTTTTGCAATTATGCCATGAGGATAAAATCGGCCTTCTTTCGGCATCGCATTCATGGGAAAGCGTATTTGCCTATTCCGATGAGATTTATTTCCTACAAGAAGGGCGCATCGTAAGACACCTTGGTAAAGGCGAATTCGACGAAACCAAACAACAAGCAAAAGATATGGAAAAAATTATTGTGGCGGCGTTTGAAAACAATCAATAACGGCCATTTATAATTTGGCGTGTGGTAATTTCATTTATCACTGCCACTAAGATAATTTAACATTTCAGTTTGCGCCTGTCTTCTTATCTCGTCATTTGAATCATAGGGCGCGTCATTACGGGCAGGATATGGAAAACCCAAACCGATAACCAATAAAGGAAAATAATGCCCATATCTGCAATAGGTCTTTTGATATACTTTATTTAACTTCTCGCCATTATCCACAAAGATTTCATAACGCCTTAAGACATCATTTCTTTTATTTCCGCCTATCATATTTGAAATGTCTTTTTCAAGAATTACGATTTTATTACCATAGCCTAGTCGTAGGGCTGCAACATCGTCTTTTGGAAAATACGTATAAAAATTGGCACTTTGCCAATCTTTATCGTTTTCTTCTAAATAACCAGCCCTATACGATATTATTCCACCTTGCTTTTTAATAGCCGCACTGTTCATTAAGGCATTACAAAAATCGTCACATCTAATAATTTGGTTATTATACAACTTGCCATAACCATCTAGGTAAACTGCCGTGATTTCAGAATGTTTTAAATCTGTTTTGACTGAAAAATCACTCTTTTTAAATGCGTCAAATTTTTTGGAAAGTTGTACGTTTAAAAAAAAAGGAATTCCTAAAAATACTAAAAGCAATATGACGCCGATTATACGCCATCTAATATAACGACTGAAAGATGATAATGCCCAATTGCCGAATGAAGTAATATTCGCGAAAATAAAAAACGGTGACATAATATAAACAAAAGGGACTGACATCGCAAATATTAGCCCCCCGACCCATAAAGCCGGATCCTGCATATTATTTCCGCGACTGGCCAAAAATGCAAATAACGCGGCAAACGATATTGCAAATGAATATGATATAGTCAGGCTAAAGGTAAAAAAATCTTTTTCCCAATCCGCAATGCCAATTTGACGACTATCATTTGAATTGCCATCTATATATTCTGTAATTTTATCTAGAGCATTTACCATTTGCAACCGAAATTAAACCCAGTTACTTGTAATAGCATTGCTAATTTAATAATTTTCTAATGGCTTCTAAATAAACCTGTTCAAGGTGTGACTTTCCGTTTTCTTCATTGAATCCATGATCAAGCCCTTTTAATTCATGATATTCAAGGTTGCTCTTTCCATTATCCATAAAAACATCATGTGTTTTGCGCGCACTTTCAATATCATCAAACTGGTCTTTATCGCCATGATATAAATAAATTGGAACATCAATATTTATGAGATAATTTACAAGCCTTATATCAATTATAGAATGCCACCATGCATAAGTATTGGTATTACCAGAGAAAGTTTTTCCAAAACTTGGATTAACGCGAGCTTCACCAAAAGCTGTCTTTACACTATCGCTTTCTTTTTGCGCCTCTTCTTTTGAACCTGTATCCTTAAGAACACCTTCATAAGTTAACTTTCCCCACATTTCCGACATTGTCATACCGCCGCCATAAGACAAAATTGCAATCTTCTTAACTTCCGGTACACTTGCCCCCGTAAGCCCCGCCATCAATCCCCCCTCAGATGCGCCAATTACATAAATGTTCCCGTTAAACCATTTTTCTTTACGAATTTGCGCAATTACTGTCTGAATATCCCATAATCTTTGGTCGATTGTGTTATGCTTAAGATAATAATCGGGACAACTCTCCTGCCCCCATTCCACACCTGGTTTTTCAATATAAAGCACTGCGTATTTATTACGCCAATCATCAATGAGGCGCAGACTATTTTCACGTTCAGAATTACAAATAGAGCCTTGTAAGAATAATACTACACCTGACTTTCTTCGTGCAGGAACTGAAATATAAGCAGAAATTTTGCTGTCATCTCCCCTTACAACTTCAAAATGTTTCAAAGGTGGAGTTTTGAGATTTTGTGAATAAGCGAAACCAGTGGAAAAAATTACCAAAACAAATGCAATAAAGATTTGTCTTAATCGTTTCCCCATTACGAATTACCTTTTGCAATAATCCCCACCGCTTTTTGAATCACTTCATCAATTCCCATGTCTGAAGTATCAAGAATGATTGAGGTTTCGGTTGGCTTTAGTGGTGCATCGGCGCGGTTGGCATCGCGGTAATCGCGTTCTTCAATCTGCTTGGTTAATTCTTCTAGCGTTATATTATCACCAGCAGCATGAAGCTCTTTTAAGCGTCTCTCAGCACGAATTTCCGGGCGGGCGGTAATAAAAAATTTAAAATCGGCATCTGGGCAAATAACCGTGCCAATATCGCGCCCATCCAAAACCGCACCTTTTGGATTTGCTGCAAATTTACGCTGAAAATCAAATAGTGCCTTGCGAACTTCGGGCATTGCCGCGACAACGGATGCCCCCGCCCCCACCTCTGCAGTGCGCAAATCGGCATCAATAATGCCATTTATATTGAGATGGCGCGCTATATCAGCCGCCGCCGCAGTATTATTAAACTTGTAGCCTTCGCGCATCATATTATGCGCCACCGCCCTATATAATGACCCTGTATCAAGATGAGGCAAGCCAAAATGCGCCGCCAATGCGCGCGCTAAAGTTCCTTTTCCAGATGCCAATGGTCCGTCAATTGCGATAATCATGCCTCTATCAATATATGAAACAAAAATTCTTTCCATAAAAAAAACATATATTACGGCATCTAATATTAAAAATGGGACTGACAGCAAAATAATATTAATTACAGAACCATAGCCAACCGCAATAAAAAACATAAAAAATGCAATTAATATTGAATTTAGTAATAACGCCATAGACGCAATATAAAATCTTTTATGCTTATTTACTTTTATTATTATCGCCCTAAGCATTACAAGTTTAATAATTGCAGATAAAATAGCTGCACACGCCGCGATTGGAAAGACTGCCAAGATATACATAATAGCAATTCGAAAACCTGCCTCTCCATCACCAGAAAACAGAATAAAAGGCACAATGCACACTGGTAAAAACTGAATTGCCGAGCTTAAGATAATGAGCAAAAGCCACAATAAAACCTTTGCAAATGTATAATCGTGGATTATTTCAGATTTTTCATTCAAATAAATCACTCCAACGATAGAATACCGAAACTTCAACCATTATCAGTTATAAATAATATTTTTAAAATCAATCACCCAAAAGGGGTAATTATTTTTCCCGAAACTTATCCAGTGTTGCTACAAAAACAAATGCACTTATCGCGCCAAATATTCCGCAAAATAGAATCCCTATTTCCATTTAATCTTCCCAATCAGCTGTGCCGGCAGCGAGCCAATTATAAATTATTAGCCCCAATATAACCCCCACTATGAAGCCAACGATTAAAAAAATTAATTTTCGGGTTTTTGTATCGGCATTTTTGCATAATATATGAAGCGGATAACCCAATATTAAATTCAACAACCCACCAACTAAAACACCCCAAACAATTCCTAAAAAGAAAAAACTTGCGGTGTTTGCCAATAAACTGATTATTAGCCCGTCCAATGTCCCAACTATCCCACCCCCGGCAATGCTAGCCAAAAAGAAGTGCACGAACTTTAGAGGTTTTAAACCTGAATCCGGAGAATTGTTTGAAACATTCATCGTCATAATAATTTATTGAAATATATAAATTTTTTAGTTGCAGGAGGACTTTATTCAATTAGTATTCATATTACAACTCTAACCTGTTGTTTATTTCATAAAGATTATATCCATAAATAGGTTTGAGTAATCTAATTTATAATTGAAGCGCTTGTCATCATCTTGATTCTGCGTGTATAATCACATCATGGATAAGTTCAGTGCCGCAATAAAATATGAAGTGCAGGATTTAATTGATGCACAAAATTTATTTTCCGAACGCTATTTCAATGGATATAAAATGTTCCGCACCGGTCTTATGGTTTTGGTTGCGGTTTTCATGGTTTGCAGCCTAATTGAATTAATGAGCCGTTCCATGGAAAAAAGCGCGGCATTTTACATTATTATAAATATTTGCATTGGCGTTTTGGCCACGGTGGCATTTTATTTCAGCACTATGTTAGTGGTTTATACCAACATCCCACAAAAACAAAAACGCGCCTTTGAACAAATCAAAGATTATGAAGATGAGATTACCTTTACCATCGAGGGTGAAGAGCTAAATATACGTACAAACGTAATGTATGGAAGTATTGAATTTGCCAATCTCTTCAAATGGCTTGAAAACGATAAAACCATCATCGTCATGCAGCGCGAAGATATTATGAATTTTTTCCCCAAGGCAAAAATCACCCCGGAATTTTTAGGCGCACTTCATACCGCCCTTGCGCACCATAAAATTCCTAAGGCAGATTTTAAAAACAGCTAGGGTCAGGACCCTAGAACTGTATCAACGTACCCATCACAATTGTTCGCGATACATAATAACGGTTTTTATAATCAGAATAATCGGAATTAAACTGCACCCCAGCCTGATTTTTTGTATTGAACAAATTATTGACGTTCAAATAAAAAATCGGATCAGTTTTAAGGCTTCTTACCTTGAAGGATTTTATATAGCTGAAATCAAGGCTGTTGTAATCTTTTAGCTGATATTGGTTTTTAAGCCCATAAATCGGCCCATTTGTTTCATCAAATGAAACGGGTTTTGAATAATATGCCCCGCTCATGCCGGTATAAATCAGATTGATATTTTGAAACCCCGCAAGTGAATATTTTGCCTTTAGCTTTATAAGGTAATCAACCTTTTCATTGCCATTTTGTTTTTCGCCGCCAATCATTTGATAAGGCAATGACCGCGCAAAAACACCATCAAGTTCAAGCTTGTTTAAGCTGGCAGTAATTGTGGCATCTACACCGTTTATTTTTGTAGTTTCACCAGCAATTGTATCATTCTTGTGATAGACGCCAATGGTGAATTTGTTGTCGCCCATAGTTAATTTATAATCAAGTGAAACTTGGTCACTGCGCACTGTATCAATAGTTTCCTGCGCCGAACGAATTGGTAAAACCACCGCGCCATATCGCCCAAAAGCAAGTATGATATTTTGCCGTGAGTTTGGAATATTGAACGACAAGTTTAAATGAGCCGAATTTGAAATATGCAAATCATTTTGCAAATAATCACGATACCCCGCGCCAAGCGTGAATTTTGAATTTGGGTTCCATGTCATGAAGCCATAATAAGAAAGATAATCGGCATTTCTTTTTATGCTTTGGACGCCGTTGCCACTTTCAAGGTCAAAGTTTTCATACCCAAGCCCAATGCGGTAAGACATTTTTTTATCCTGCAACCGACCGGCAAGGTTTAAATCAAGATAGTCATATTGGTTTTGATTGCGATAATTATTCCCGCCAATATAAATTTTTTCATCGGTGAAAGTTTTGGCGACATCAAGTTTTACACGCGCACTACCCACTGATTGCTCGAATGAAAATAAATTATAATTGCGTGACTTTTTGTCAGATAATTTATTGCTATCATCATAAAGATCATAAGGGTGGCGGGAATTTTCGGTATCGCCAATTACATAAAGCCGAAATTCAGTGCCATCCTTTGGGCGGAATAATGTATTTACCCCAATTGAAACCCCTTGTGACTTTTCAACCAATGACTTTAAGTCTGGATTAACGGCCAAAAGCGGTGCCAAATTTGAATAGTCTATATAAGTTTGGATAAACCCTTTTGAGCTGTCCTTAAAAGGCCTTGAATAGACAAAGGTTGATTTGGCAAAATTAGCCTGAAGGCTGGTTTCCTTTATTCCACTATCATCCGGCAAAATGCGCACTGCGCCACCGGCATTATTATTGAAATAAGCAGGGGCGGCGGTTGCATAGGTTTCAACATCGCGCACTGTTGAGGTGTTGAATATTGAAAATGAGCGAGTGGTTTGTAAAACCGATGTCCCACGCACCGCTTCATAAATTGGGATATCGTTGAAATAGATACGTGTAAGACGGGGGGAGCCGCCACGTAATGAAATATCAGCATCATTATTGTTATTGGTGGAAAATTGTAAATCACTAACCGCCAAAAGTGCGTCAGCCTTTGCCGCCGGATTAGTATAAATATCAAGGCGGTTCATTTTAACCTGGGCGAATGGGCGGGATATGATTTTCGCTTTTACGATAACCACATCACCGTCCACTTTTGTGGCAGGTTTTGGTTTCTCTTCTTTTTTTTGGGTTACAACAATTTCTGTCGCAGGGGTAATTTGCGGGACCACATCAATTGCATCATATAATAAAGCAAACATTTCGCGCCCTATTCAATTGTAATTTTGGTAATGGTGGCGCCATTTACATCAATTGCGGCATCATCGAATTTTGGTGGCCCGAAATTGCCTTTTGCATTATTGCTTGCGGCCCATGGCTCTTTAGGAATACCCATTGCATTGGTATCAAGTTTCATGTTGCCGTTTAAATCGTGAAAAATTCTTATTGCATATTTGCCCTTGGCAATGTTTTCGATGGTGAATTGATTATTTTTTAAATCTTCTACCTTTACTGCCGCACGGTAATCGCAGCCAAATTTATCGTAATTTTCTTGCCTACTTACACAGGCCATTATCATTCCATCTTCGCTTTCAAGGCCATTTAATTGCACAGTAAGTGGAAAAGTTGCCTCCTGCGCAAATGCCGAAGTTGCAAACGTAGTGAGAGCCAAAATAGAAACTTTTATGATATTTTTCATTTTCAATTCCTTTCAATAAATCGAATGAAATTGTCTTATGAAAAATTTTTATGCGCCGCATCACGCTTTACGTGAGAGAAATGTTTCTATTCGTCAAATGCCTGCAATTGCATTTCACGAAGCGCGAATTTCATTTATACCCATATTTTTTAAGCCAAAGAAGTGCGTTTTCTTCAGTTGGGTCAATCTCCAAAGCTTTTTTGAACAGGCTGATTGCCTTTTTGGTATTCTTTTCCTTGGTTTTATTTTCGGTATAAACTGCGGCTAAATTAGAACATCCAATAGCCGCACCAAGGTCACATGATTTTTCAAATAGCTGTTTACCCGCAATATAGTCGTTAATATTTTTACCATTGAAATACTTATCGGCACCAATATTATTACAGCCAAGTCCAGAGCCATAATTGCACGCCATTTCATAATATTTAACGGCATACTTCATGTCTTTTTTAACGCCGTGTGCCTCTTCATAAATTAGCCCAATTTCAGAACAAGAATCACCATCTTCTAATGCGCAACCTTGTTCGAAATATTCGGCGGCCTTGATGAAATCAGTGCGATTATATTGCGGATCAGAAAACATTACGCCCAGATTTTTACAACCAACCCCAATTTCGTGATTACAAGCATCTTTGAAATACTTCATTGCCGTATCGGTGCTTTTTCCAATGCCACGCCCATATTGATACATATAGCCAAGGCCAGAGCATGATTCATAATCACCCAAATCACACGCCATTTTATAGTATTTAACGGCCATGACATCATCTTGGGCGACGCCATCACCTTTGAAATAATTCACCGCCACATTAGTGCAGCCAGTTTCATCATTTAGGACACATGCTTTTTGATAAAATTCGCTGGCACGCTTTATGTCTTTTGCAAAATATTTGCCTTTATCGTACATAAAGCCAACATTAACACACCCACCGCCATCACCATTATCACAAGCATTTTGATATAATTCAAAAGCCTTTTTTAAATCCACGGGATAACCGTTGCCATCTTCATACATCAATCCAAGATAGGTGCAGGATGTGTAATCATTGTTGTTGCATGCAAATTCCAACAAGTCCTTGGCTTTGCCATAATCCTTATAATAAAGATAAACTGCACCACGTTCAGCGGCGGATTTTATCTCTTCTTGGGATTCTGGCTCACCAGCTTGTGAAAGGCAGGGGGCAAAAACCAACCCTACCGCCATAATAATAAGCAATTTTATAGATTTGTGAATTTGCATTTTTATCGACACCAAAACCAATTATTTTTTACCGAATTTGGCAGTCCATTTTTTTGCAAGCTCATTATCGCTATCAATATCATTTGCTTGTTGAATATAGGATTTTGCGGTTTCCAAATCTTTTTTGGTATAGGTGTCATCACTATAAACCCATGCCAATTTTGCACACGCCTCATCAGAATATAAGCCACAGGCATAATCCAACATATCGATACCAGTTTGAACTTTTTCCTTATCTTGTAAGTATAATTCGCCAGCATTCAGGCATGAATTAATATCATCTTTTTCACATGCAACACCAAAATAGTCGGCCGATAGGCCTGGCTTTTTATCCATGCCATAAAGACCATCGCGGTACGCCTCGCCTAATACCACACATGCTTCGGTATAGCCCTTTATACAACCGGTATGGAACGCAGCTTCCCTATCTTCAACTTTGGCATTTTCATCATCATTAAGGACAAGACCATAATTATAGCAGCCTGTGCTATCTTCATTCTCACACGCCAATTTATAAAAAGAGGTTGCCTTTTTAATATCTTTTTCGACGCCAAAACCATTATCATAAAGATAACCAAGCCCACTACATGCGGCATAATATTTCATATCACATGATTTCTGGAAATATGTATTTGCCTTTGCATAATCTTTTGTGGTTCCAACGCCGTCCTGATAAACAGAAGCAAGATTGTTACAAGCCAATGCAGAATTTATAGAACAACCTTTTTGATAAAGTTGGAAAATGGTCGTGTCGCTGCCTTTTAACTCTTCATAATTTTCATACAAAAAACCAAGATTGGCACAGCCATTACCGTCTTTTAGGTCGCAGGATTTTGAATAAAGATCTTTTGCTTTGTGAACATCTTTGTCTGTCCCCTCACCGTCTTCATACATTAATGCGGCTTGTTCACATGCCTCACCATCATTTTTTGAACACTCGGCTTCAAATAATTTTAGCGCCTTGTCAAAATTGGAATTATCATATTCTTCATATGCTTTATCAAGCGCAGGGCTTGTTGTGGCAGCTGACGCCAACCCCGGAATTGCAAAAAACGCAGCAATAAAAAAGGCGCGAAAAATTCTCATTCTATTCCCCCCATATTGGCAATAGTAATAAGCTAATATTTGGCAAATTAAAGGCAAAAAAACCGTTTGTTAAAATATTTATTTTGCGGCACCCTAGTGGCACAATAATTCAAATTGCTAACACACTTGCCTATGATCGATAGCTTTTCCACTGGTGATCAATTTGCCCTTCATAGGGTGGCGGCAGCACAACTTCACCAATGAATTTTGCGCCAATACGCTCTGCAAGTTTTGAAGATGCCGGATTTTCAGGCGAGATTGAATGCACATATTCATCAAATGGCAAATTATCAAAACACCAGATTAAAGCCGCCTTTGCAGCTTCTTGAGCATAGCCTTTACCATCGGCACTTTCTATTAATGCCCATCCAAATTCCTGCCCAACCCAATCGAACATGTTTACCGGACCAATATTACCAATCCAGTCGCCGGTTGATTTTTCAATCACGCTAAACATACCAAAGCCATACATTTGCCATGCACCGACCCAGGTCATAAATTTTGTCCATGCACCTGCGGGGTCAAGCCCGCCACCCGCATATTTTGAACGTTCAAAATTGCCGCGCATTTTGGTGAACGCGTCTAAATCCTCCAAAATAGGCGGACGAAGTATCAAGCGCTCGGTTTCAATCATTTAACTTTCGTTTCCAAAGCCAAGGCATGCAATGCGCCGCCCATATTCCCCTTTAATGCGGCATAAACCATTTGATGTTGCGCCACACGGCTTTTGCCAACAAATGCAGAAGTTGCCACAATCGCTTTGAAATGATCGCCATCACCTGCAAGGTCGATAATTTCAATATCTGCATCAGGAAAGGCTTCTTTAATCATATCGTGGATTTCATCTGGGTGCATTGGCATTTTGGTATCTCTCTTTTTATTTGTAACTATCTATATAGATTATGCCCCCTTAAATTCAACCTTTTTGCAAAGTCACAAAAATATCATTTGACACCATTCTTATATATCTATACTTCTCGATATATGGATATTATTAAAGCAACCAATGCCTTTGCCGCCCTAAGCCTTGAAACACGTCTTAAGGCAATGCGGCTTTTGATTAAAGCTGGCAAAGATGGAATGCCCGCCGGCGCAATTAGTGATGCCTTGGGCGTTAAACAAAACACCATGTCATCACATCTATCAGTATTGCAAAATGCTGGTTTAATTTATTCAGAACGTGATGGGCGCGTAATCCGTTATTTCATGGATATGAATGAGTTTAAATCACTTTTGACCTATTTATTAGAGGATTGTTGCGGAGGTGAAGGTGCGGTTTGCCGCCCGTTGGTCAATCAGGTTTTGAATGCTTGTGAATGGGAAAAATGCAATGGGCCTGTTTGAAAAACATTTATCAATCTGGGTTGGTTTATCGATTGCTTTGGGTGTAATTCTTGGCAACCTTTATCCGCCACTATTTCAAACTATTGCCGCGTTTGAATATGCACATGTAAATTTGGTGGTGGCAGTTTTAATCTGGGTAATGATTTACCCAATGATGGTGAATGTTGATTTTTCGACCATTACCAATGTTGGCAAAAATCCCAAAGGCTTAATTGTTACCTTTATCGTTAATTGGCTTATCAAACCTTTTAGCATGGCATTATTGGGCATAATATTTTTGCAATTTGCCTTTGCCGACTTCATTCCCAAAGAGCAGGCAAAAGAATATATTGCGGGCCTTATATTGCTTGGCACCGCACCATGCACGGCTATGGTTTTCGTCTGGTCGCGCCTTGTGAAGGGTGATGCGAATTACACCCTTGTGCAAGTGTCATTGAACGATTTGGTGATGATTGTCGCCTATGCCCCAATTGTTGCATTATTGCTTGGCATTGCGAATGTGACAGTACCTTGGGACACGCTTATATTATCTGTGGTTTTATACGTAATCATACCGATTGTGGCGGGTTATTTTACGCGCAAAAACCTTGATGCAGCAAAATTAGAACGCCTTTTAAATCACCTAAAGCCCTACTCAATAATCGGTTTATTGGCGACAGTGGTTTTATTATTCGGCTTTCAGGCAAAAACATTAATTGCAAAGCCTTTGGTCATTGCAATGGTTGCTATTCCAATTTTTATCCAAAGCGTTTTAATGTTCTTCCTTACCTTTAATTGGCTATGTAAAATCAAAGTGCCGCATAATATCTCTGCCCCTGCGGCATTGATTGGTGGGTCAAACTTTTTTGAATTGGCGGTGGCAGTTGCCATAAGTCTATTTGGATTAAACTCCGGGGCTTCATTGGCAACAGTTGTCGGGGTTTTGGTTGAGGTTCCGGTGATGCTGTGGCTTGTAAATATCGCAAATAAGAAGGTCTATTAAATGACAATAAAAATCTATCACAACCCCGAATGTGGCACTTCGCGCAATGTGTTGGCAGTTATTGAGGCCGCAGGTTATAAGCCCGAAATTATCGAATATATAAAAACCGGCTGGCAAGAAGAACAATTACGCCATTTGTTAAAAGCCTGCAGCTTGACACCAAAACAAGCGCTTCGCACCACAAAATCCCCCGCCAAAGAATTGGGATTAATGGAAGATGATGTTTCCGATGAAACCATATTTGCGGCAATGCTTGAATATCCAATTTTGGTAAATCGCCCGATAGTCGTTACCGAAAAAGGTTCAAAATTATGCCGCCCTTCAGAAACTGTTTTGGACATTTTAGAAAAATGGCCACCTGCCCCATTCTATAAAGAAGATGGCACATTTATGATTGATGTGGATGGAAACCGTGTTTAACAAATTAGTGCAAAAACAACCCATTGTATTTTTGACCTTATCATTTGCAATTTGGTTTGTAATTTACAAAAGCCTGATCGCATTTTCGCATTGGGTAGTAAGTCTATTGCCAATTGATCCGAAATCACATTTGGGTGGGGCGGTTCAATTCTTTTTCTATGACACGCCAAAAGTTTTAATGCTTCTGACAGGCATTGTTTTTGTTATGGGGATGATAAATTCATATTTCACACCTGAACGGACACGGGCAATATTGGCTGGAAAAACTGAAGGTATGGCGAATGTTGCCGCCGCAAGTTTGGGTGTGGTAACGCCATTTTGTTCATGCTCTGCGGTTCCTTTATTCATTGGCTTTGTGCAAGCTGGTGTTCCACTTGGTGTAACTTTTTCATTCTTAATCGCTGCACCAATGATTAATGAAGTCGCACTAACCTTGTTATTCTCATTGTTTGGTTGGAAAATTGCGGCTTTATATCTTGGGCTTGGTTTAAGCGTGGCAATTGTTTCTGGCTTTATACTTGGCCGCTTGAGAATGGAAAACTATCTTGAAGATTGGGTGCAACAAATGCCCAAATATGACGCAGATAAAGTAACCGACACAATGACCCTGTCTGAGCGTATCGAAAGTGGCTTTCAATCTGTTAAAGAAATCGTTGGCAAAGTTTGGCCATATATATTGGGTGGGATTGCCGTGGGTGCACTAATTCACGGCTATGTACCAGAGAATTTCATGGCAAAATTAATGGGCAAAGATGTTTGGTGGTCTGTTCCATTGGCAATTTTAATTGGCATTCCAATGTACACCAATGCAGCTGGTGTTATTCCAATAGTTCAAGCATTGCTTGCCAAGGGTGCCGCTTTGGGCACGGTTTTGGCGTTTATGATGTCGGTTATTGCCCTTTCATTGCCCGAGATGATTATTCTTCGCAAGGTTTTGAAACTACGATTAATTATAACTTTTATAGGCGTGGTCGCAGGTGGAATATTGCTTGTGGGCTATGTGTTTAACGCTGTGTTGTAAAGGAAAACAGAATGAAAAATGTGAAAATTCTTGGCACGGGTTGCGCCAATTGCAAAAATACAGCCAAACTGGTTCAAGATATTGCGGCCGCAAAAGGTGTCGAAATAGAACTTGAAAAGGTCGAAGACATTCAAAAAATCATGAGCTATAAATTAATGTCCACCCCCGGCGTGGTGATTGATGGTGAAATCGTCCACGCGGGTGGTGTTCCGTCAAAGGCAAAAGTCGAAAGCTGGTTTTAAATTATATCCAATGAAATGAGATGACTAATAAATGGAAAAATGGCTTATATATGCAATAATATCAATGATATTTGCCGGCTTCACATCCGTAATCGCAAAACTTGGGCTTAAAGGAATTTCTGGTGATGTTGGCCTCGCGATAAGAACCATTTTTGTATTTATTATAATTACTGGCTTCACCATAATTTCAACATCGCTCAATGATTTAAAAGTGGTTTCAACCAAAAACCTTCTTTGGTTGGGCATTTCCGCACTAACCACTTCGCTCTCATGGATATTTTATTATAGGGCAATAAAAATTGGCGAAGTTTCAAGCGTCGCCCTAATTGATAAAGGCAGCGTATTGGTATCACTTCTAATGGCTTGGCTTATTCTTGGCGAAAATATAAACCTGAACAAAGGAATTGGCGCCACCCTTATAATTGGCGGCTTATTATTCATTATGAAGGGATAAACGCCACATATAGGAAATACGCGGCGTTTTATATGTTAAAATTACTCGCCAAATACTCTTTTGAACGATACATCAACATTTTTAAGGTGGCGGCTATCGTCGAACAAGCCTTCTAATTCTTCATCGCTAAGGCGTGAGTTTACGTCTGGATCTTTTTTCAGGCGGCTAATAAGTGCATCCGCAGGACGACCACCGCGAAGATTCCAAACCTCCATCGCATTACGTTGCACTATACGATAAGCATCTTCGCGCATCACACCTTTTTGTGTAAGCGCCAGCAATACGTTTTGCGAATTGTGAAGGCCGCCAAGCAAATCAAGGTTTGCCTTCATATTTTCAGGATATACAAGCAAATTCTCAACCACACCGGCCAAGCGATTAAGTGCAAAATCAAGGGTGATAGTTGCATCTGGACCAATGCCACGTTCAACAGAACTATGCGAAATATCGCGCTCATGCCACAAGGCAACGTTTTCCAATGCAGGCACAGCAGCAGAACGAACAAGGCGCGCAAGACCGGTAAGGTTTTCAGTCAGAACTGGATTACGTTTATGCGGCATTGCGGAAGAACCTTTTTGACCTTTTGAGAAAAACTCTTCGGCCTCTAAAACTTCGGTACGCTGCATATGGCGGATTTCAATCGCAAGGTTTTCAATTGACGAAGCAACAACGGCCAAAGCGCAGAAGAATGCGGCATGGCGGTCACGCGGGATTACTTGGGTTGAAATTGGTTCAGGCTGCAAGCCCAATTTTTCGGCAACATGTTCTTCAACTAATGGGTTGATTTGTGCAAATGTGCCGACAGCACCGGAAATCGCACAGGTCGCAATTTCTTTTTGCGCGACAATCAAGCGCTCTTTTGCACGGGTAAATTCGGCATAAAAACGGGCAAGTGTTAAACCAAACGTGGTTGGTTCGGCATGAATACCATGAGAGCGCCCAATACGAACCGTATATTTATGCTCGAGAGCACGTTTTTTTAGCGCCGCCAAAACACGGTCAACATCTTTAATTAATAAATCCGCCGCACGATTTAATTGCACCGCAAGACAAGTATCAAGAACGTCAGAAGAAGTTAGGCCTTGGTGCACAAAACGGCTATCATCACCAATAAATTCAGCAAGGTGGGTCAAGAATGCGATTACGTCATGCTTTACTTCGGCTTCGATGGCGTCAATTTTCGCAACATCAAATACGGCTTTTGAACCCTTTTCCCAAACGTTTTTGGCGGCTTCAAGTGGCACAACACCTAATTCAGCAAGTTTTTCAGTGGCGTATGCCTCAATCTCGAACCAAATACGGAATTTTGATTCTTGGGACCAAATATCAACCATTTCTTTGCGGGCATAACGTGGGATCATGATAAAACCTTCCTATATGCCACGCGCTTTAGACTACATAGAAAAGATTCTCAAGGCATAAGCCAAGAAATTTATTAATGAAATTGAGCAATATTTGACAAGTAATACCGAAATTATAATGTTACCCCATTGGCATGAGCATTATGATAAACACCAAAGAAATAATCGCAAAAAGATTTAGACAAATTGTCGAAGAAATTTGTGCATCCCCAGAACACGACTATAAAATTGACAGGCTTGCAAAAAACGCCGGGATTTCAAAATATCATTTCCATCGCCTGTTTTCCCTATTTTATGGGATAAATATTTATGAATATGTTATCCTAAAACGGTTGGGAATTGCGTCGGTAAAATTAAAGAATAGCGATGAAAGCATCACCGAAATCGCATTTTCATCTGGTTATTCTTCATCCCAAAGCTTTGCAAAAGCATTCAAGAACTATTTCTCCCAAAGCCCGTCTGAATTTCGCAAAGCACCAAATTTGCAAAAATATCTAATGCTAAATCAAAAAACTAATTTAGTGGAGAATTTATCAATGAGCGATGCCAAAATTCCAAATATTGAAATTATCGAGTTTAAAGGAATTAATATTGCGGGCCTTCGCCATAGGGGAAGCCCAAATGCACTTTATGAAACAGTTGAAAAATTTATTGCGTGGCGCATTAAAAACCATTTGCCACCACAAAAGTATTCAACATTCAATATATTTCATAACCCGCTTGAACAAAGCGAATATGATTTTGAAGTTGGCTGTGAATATAATGAAAATACAAAATTTGATGAAGGTTTTAAAGAAATAACTATACCCGCACTAAAATGTGCATCGCTGAATTATATTGGCGACCCCGATGATATCGGAATACCTGCAACACAATTATACAAGTGGGTTATCGATAATGGTTATGAGCCAAACGATTACCCACTATTTTGCAGACGAGTGTCATTTCCGCCCTTCGTAAATCCAAACGAAGCGGAAGCTATTTTATACCTACCAATTAAATAATTATTCGGCTTCTTTTATCTCGGCACCAGGGCCATTTTTCTTGATTGATTCAATGGCGTTCTTTGCCGCTGCTTTTGATGAGTATCCTTCGGTCCAAAAGATACTTTCATTATTATATTTGAAATAAACCACAAATTCTTCTTTTTTGTTTTTTTTGATTTCAAAATAATGTGCCATATATAAATCTCCTCTTTAGGAAACCTAAAGGTGAGCCTAAAATATAATAAGTCAAATTAATCAAATTTAATTATTCAATTATTGTGAGGCATATATTTTTTACTTAGTTTTTCAGTAATCACAAACAATGCGGGGTTAAGAAGTATTGATATAATTGCACCGGCAACCAAATAGTCCTTTGCTTCAATTGGAACAATTTGTAATCCAATTCCAAGTGTGATTAGGATAAATGAAAACTCACCAATTTGGGCAAGACTTATGGAAACTGTTGATGCTGTATCATGGTTATATTTAAATAGACGGACCAATCCATAAGCAACCACCGATTTGCCAACCATTATAACCAATAATGTCGCCAATACTTTGAATGGTGCCGTAATGAACACCATCGGGTTAAGCATCATGCCAACCGATACAAAAAACAACACCGCAAATGCATCGCGAAGCGGAAGAATTTCTTTTGCCGCCTTCGAACTTAAATCCGATTCTGCAAGCACAATGCCTGCAAAGAATGCACCTAAGGCAAAACTTACGCCAAAGAATTTAGTTGCTGCATACGCGACCCCAAGTGCAATCGCCAAAACCCCAAGACGGAATAATTCAGGTGAGTTTCCGTTATCAAGGCGCGTCAAAATTGCGGGTATAAGTTTTTGCCCCAAGATTAACATCAAGGCAACAAAGGCAATCACCTTGCCAATTGTCAAAATTACCGATGAGACAATCGGGTTTAAACCCAATATAGTCACAGGCTCTACGGCATGCGATAAATCCGTTTGTCCACCTAAAACGGTTGCGAGTGGTGGAATTAGTACAAGCGATAATACCATTATCAAATCTTCGACCACAAGCCAGCCAATCGCAATCTGCCCCTTTTCAGTTGCAAGGTAGTTTTTGTCTTGTAATGCTCGTAATAAAACCACGGTTGAAGCAACCGAAAGCGCAAGACCAAAAACGATTCCTGCACCCAATCCCCAGCCAAATAGGGTTGCAATGCCAATACCCATTAATGTCGCGAAAAATATCTGAATTATCGCACCAATAACCGCGATATTGCCAACCTTTAAAAGGTCATTGATTGAAAAATGAAGCCCAACCCCAAACATTAGGAATATTACCCCAATTTCTGCAAGTTGTGATGCAAGGTGTGCATCAGCGGTATAACCGGGGGTAAAAGGTCCAACCACAATACCAGCCACAAGATATCCGATAACAATTGGAAGACGTAAACGCTGGGCAAAAGCGCCAAAGATAAACGCGACCACTATACCAATTGCAATTGTAGAAATTAACGGAACATCATGCGGCAATATAAATTCACTCCCCTTGTTTATAAAACATTATGGGAAGTAAGAGAGGGTTTTCAACCGCCAGCTTAAAATAACTTATAAAAATTCCATAAGGATTAGCATAATCCAATGGCTTTCATGGAAACCGATCCTTCATAACCGACAATGATATGATCAATAACCTTAACCTCAATTTGTTCGAGCGCGGTGATTATCTTCTTGGTCATCACGATGTCTTGCGGTGACGGTTTCGCGTCGCCCGAGGGGTGGTTATGTACCAAAACTACAGAAGATGACGAAAGTTCCAAAGCGCGGCGGGCGATTTCACGTGGATAAACGGGGGCATGGTCAATTGTGCCATCACCCATCATCTCATCTTTTATAAGGCGCAGCTTTTTATCAAGGAAAAGCACACGAAATTGTTCACGCTTTTCGTGTTCCAAATCAAGTTTAAGGTAATTTAAAAGGCTTGCCCACGAACTTAACACAGGCTGTTTAGTGATATTTTCTTTTTCGCCACGCAATAAAATCGCATGAACCGCCTTTAGGTGGATGGCAATAGATTCCCCCACGCCATCTACGTTTGTAAGTTCTGGAATCGATGCAGCAACAACCGCATTCAAATTGCCAAATCGCAACAAAAGCGCCTTGGCAATTGGCTTCACGTCACGCCGTAAAACCACCCCCATAAGCAAAAGTTCCAATAATTCATGGTCGGCAAAAGCATCATGGCCGCTTTTTAAAAAGCGGGTACGCAAACGTTCACGATGACCAGAATTATCCATCCCCTCTCCTCATAATTTGCCACCTAAAAACGGTTCTAATTCCGAATTATGTGGGGTGTAAAGCCCTTTAGGGCTTAGGGTAAAGATTTCGATGCCATCTTCTGTCACGCCAATCGCATGTTCAAATTGCGCCGACAAAGAACGATCCTTGGTCACAGCGGTCCAACCATCAGGCAAAATTGTGGTTTGCCATTTGCCAAGATTTATCATTGGCTCGACAGTAAAGAACATACCCGGAAGAATTTCAGGGCCAGAACCCGGTGTGCCATAATGTAAAACATTTGGTTCATCGTGGAAAACGCGACCAAGACCATGCCCGCAAAAATCACGAACCACAGAGCAATGTTGGCTTTCGGCATATTCTTGGATTGCTGCACCAATATCGCCAAAATGTCCACCCGGCTTAATTGCCTTTAGGCCACGTTGCAAACTTTCCCATGTAATGTCCATAAGGCGCATTGCCTTGCGGTTGGTTTCCCCAGCCACATACATTCTTGAAGTATCGCCAAACCAGCCATCAACAATCACAGTAACGTCAATATTCATAATATCGCCGTTCTTGATAACTTTATTACCAGGGATGCCATGGCAAACCACGTGATTTATTGAAATACAGGTTGCGTGTTGATAACCACGATAGCCAATCGTTGCCGACACCCAGCCTTTTTCATTGATATATTCGCGAACAATATCGTCAAGATATGCCGTGGTTACGCCGGGTTTTACATGATCTACAAGCATATCAAGAATTTCTGCCGCCGCTTGTCCGGCAACGCGCATTCCTTGGAAATCTTCGGGGGTGTGGATTTTGATTTTTTTATTCATTGTTTATTATTGTCTCAGGTTTTGGTGTCTCAGATTATCATTTGCTAAAGCTTATTGTCTCTTTGTGCAAAGCAAAATATTAGTTTGTGACTATATAGAAATATTTTGTGGTGTTAGCAATGGTTGAGGCAGAAATTACGGCGGCAATTCTGGTAATTGGTGATGAAATCCTTTCAGGCCGCACGCAGGATTCAAATTCAAATACAATCGCGAAATTCTTACAACCTTTTGGCATTGCTCTAAAGGAAATTAGGGTTGTTGGCGATGAAGAGCCAGAAATTATCACAAGCCTTAATGCCCTTAGAACCCGTTATGATTATGTTTTCACCACCGGTGGCATTGGCCCAACCCATGACGACATTACCGCCGATGCAATTGCCAAAGCATTTGGTGTAAATATTGATATCCGCGATGATGCAGTTGAAATGATGCTTAACCGTTATGCGCGTGATGAACTTACAGAAGCACGCCTTCGCATGGCACGCATTCCAGATGGTGCAAGCCTTGTTAAAAATCCGGTTTCTTTTGCCCCTGGTTTTCAAATGGAAAATGTTTTCGTTATGGCGGGTGTTCCAAATATTATGCGCGCCATGCTTGACGATATTGCACCGCGCCTAAAAACCGGAAAAGTTATAATCGCAAAAACAATCAAAGCCGACAATTTGCGTGAAGGTGATATTGCAAAACCGCTTGGTGAAATTGCAAAAAAATATCCAACACTCTCATTTGGCTCATACCCATGGTTTCGCGGCGATGGCTACGGCACACAATTGGTTGTACGCAGCAATGATGAACAATTGCTTGAAAGCGGAATTAAAGAAGTCTTGGAAATGTTAAAAACACTTGGGCTTTCACCGAATATTGAATGATTTAATGCAATTCCTGCAACAAGATATGCCATTAACCGCAATTTTTGGCATTTGCACACTAGACTAGAAAATTAACCTAAACTATAAGCCGTCTTCCAATGTGCGGATGTGGCGGAATCGGTAGACGCCACGGACTTAAAATCCGTTGGGCTGTAAGGCCCGTGCCGGTTCGAGTCCGGCCATCCGCACCATTTTCATTCAAGTTTCCACCCTCGGCACTAAGTGCCTCACTCAGAAACTTGGTTTCAACATGAGAAAAATTATAGAAAAGCGTGGTTTCCTATAATTTTCCACAGATTTCCTCTAAACTCGTTTCACTCGTTTTTAATTTTGACAGCGTTCAATCGTGCTTCTCGCTACGCTTTACAATGCCTCAATCTTACAAGTTCTATTATAAACAATCGCTAATGGCTGCAACCACAAACATGGTCGGCATCGCCATGATTATGGCATGCAAATTCTGGCACGATTTGCCCATTCTTTAAAAATTCTTCAATCGCGGTTTTAATATCGGTGCTATTTACAAGGCTTGCAGTAATGCCGCGTCGTGCCATTTTGTTCATAAATCCCATTCCAAATGATGCAGACAACAATGCATCAACGCCATCAAGCGGATGCTCATTACCTTGGAAATTATGAAATGCCATTTCTTGTGGTAAATCTAAACGAGTTAATTCCTCAAAACTGCCATCCTCATTCACATTAAAAATAATGAAGCGGCGTGCCTTGCCGGCATGATTTGTTATGGTTTTAAAATTCTGGGAGGTAACAGCAATTTTCATTTTTCAATGCCTTATTTTACTTGTGACGATTTAATTCCCAACGTTTTCATGGGGTTCAAACCCTTTAACACCCAAAGCATAAAGCGTATCAAGCGTTATAAAAATGAAATGCGCCATTAGAATACATATGATATTTCTTGTGCAAACATCTTCCAAAAAATTCTTTTTCGGTTAGGCTTTTGTTTATGAGAAAAATTTTTAAATCCCTTTTGCTTTCGACAGTTATTTTAACCCCTGCCTTTGCAATGGCGCAAACCAATCAAACCTTGACGATTGACCGCGTATTTTCTGACCCGCCAATCTCTGGGCCATCGGCACTTATGGGGCGTTTATCGCCGGATGGTAAAATGCTTACCTATCTAAAACCCAAAAGTGACAATGCAATGGTACAAGATTTATGGGGCGTTATGGCAAGTGGTGGCGCACCATTCTTATTGATGGATGCCAATAAATTATCGGATTCCGGCAAGGAATTATCACTTGAAGAAATTGCACGCCGTGAAAGAATGCGGATTTCAGCGCGTGGCGTTGTAAGTTATGATTGGGACAAAACCGGTAAATTCATTCTTGTCCCTCTTGATGGTGATATTTATGCAATTGACGCCGCAACCCGCGCCATTACCCGCCTTACCAATACCCCAGATGATGAAATTGATGCCCGCCTAAGTAAAAACGGTAAATTATTAGGTTTTGTACGCGATGGGCAATTATTTGTAAAAAATCTTGATGGCAACAATGAAACCGCTATTTCACCAAAGGCAGCGGGGGATGTAACCTATGGCACATCCGAATTCATTGCCCAAGAAGAGTTAAAGCGGTTTGAGGGTTATTGGTTTTCACCCGATTCACAAATGATTGCCTACCAAAAAACCGATGAAACCCGGGTTGAAACAGTTGAGCGCACCATTATCGGCGCAGAGGGGACAAAAGTTGTCAAACAAAAATACCCCTATGCTGGCAAAGCCAATGCGATTGTTGAACTATATATCAAGCCCATGAATGGTGCGGCTATAAAATTGGATTTGGGTAAAAATGATGACTTTTATGTTGCCCGTGTTGATTGGTCACTCGATTCCAAAGCACTTTTTGTCCAAAAGCTAAGCCGCGATCAAAAAACGCTGGAATTAATTAAATTTGATCCAGCAACTGGTATAGGTAAAACCATTATATCCGAAAAATCCGATAGTTGGGTTGAGGTTAATGACGACTTTAGCCTTTTAAAAGGCGGGGATTTCATATGGTCATCCGAACGTGATGGAAACAATCATTTATATCTTTTCGACAAGAATGGAAAGTTAATCCGCCAAATTACATCAGGTAATTATGCGGTAAAAAATATTTCCGCAGTCGATGAAAACAAGGATTTGGTTTATTTTGAAGCCGGCATAGAAACCCCAATTGAAAATAATCTTTATGCCGAAAAAATTCATGGCAAAGGCAAACCAATAACCATAACTAAAACTGGTGGCTGGTGGTCCGTCAGCATGGCAAAATCTGGCACAAGCTTTATTGGCAATTATTCCGACCCACAAACCCCACCAAATGCGGCATTATACGACGCAAATGGCAAAAAACTTTTGGCAATCGAGGATAATAAGCTTGATGCCAACCATCCATACTACCCATATAAAGATACATATTCTGCGCCTGAATTTGGTTCAATCAAGTCCAAAGATGGTGAGGATTTATATTATTCAATCTTAAAACCACGCAACTTTGATCCCAATAAAAAATATCCGGTTTTGGTTTCAATATATGGCGGTCCCGCGAATAGTGTGGTTAAAAAAACTTGGGTTGCACCACAAAATCGCTTGCTTCAGGAAAAAGGCTTTATTGTCTTTTCAATTGATAATCGCGGAACCCCAAACCGCAGTGTGAAATTCACGCGCGCAATTTATCGCCAATTTGGCGGCCCAGATATTGATGACCAAATTGCCGGCGCAAAATTCCTACAAAATCTGCCCTATGTTGATAAGGATAATATCGGCATTTTTGGTTGGTCACAGGGCGGGTTCGTAACGCTTATGTCACTATCGGTTAAAAATAGCCCATTCAAAGCCGGTGTCGCGGGCGCACCACCAACCGATTGGCGCCTTTATGACACCGCCTATACAGAGCGTTATATGGACACGCCGCAAAACAACAAAGACGGCTATGCCGCATCCGATGTTTTAAATCGAATTGGAAATATTAAACCCAATTCGCTTTTGATTGCCCACGGCATGGCGGATGATAATGTTTTACTTATCAATACCACCCGCGTTGCCGCCGAATTACAAAAACGCGGCGTACCATTTGAAATGATGCTTTATCCAGGTGAGCATCACGGCCTTAAAGGCTATGCAAAACGTAAATTCCAATGGAATTTAATGACCGATTTTTTTGAGCGGAAATTAAAACCGGCTCAATAAAATCCTGCGCAACGTTCAAATGCCGCCAAGTGCCGATATTGTGAGGCATCACGAAGGTTTTGGAAAACCATTGTGATGTCATCATAGCCTTTTACCATTGGAAAAAGCTGCTGGTCATATAGTGCGGCATTGGCAATTTCCGCATCCCTTCCCGCCTCACAAGCAGCCTTAACCGACTGTGGGGCATTCGGGCGATAATTTGCGGTCAAATATTTATTGGCAGGTGCAGGTATATTATATTTTTCAAGCAAATATTTAACTGCATCGATGTGCCGTGCTTCTGCTTCCTTAATATTGCTAAATGGGCGAATTTCGCCAAATTTATCAATAATAACTTGATAGGTTGCATAGGCCTTATATTCGTCATCAAGCGCGCGCAAAAGTGCATTTGAAACATTGTTATTATTTGCCTCTACCGGTACGGTGGCAAATAATGATGATACGATAATTATTGCGTTTATTAAGAATGATTTTTTCATTTTAAATCCCTCCTGTAATTAGAACGGCAAAAAAACAAAAATCTGTTTGGGACAAATTGTCATACCCAAAAAAAACCTTAGGTTTTCGTCCTAAAATTCATTATTTTTAACGAATTAATAAGGCAAAGTGATGTAGTGCTAATGGCAATGGCTTAAATTTGCCCTTTTGGCTGTCTTACAAAGGCTTTGCGTTAAGAAATGAAAAAATATCTCAAGCTAGGAAACATTAAAGTTGGCGTGAAATTACTTGCAATTATTGTAATGGCAATTTCTGCTATGACCGTTGGGACTTTGTTTGCATTGGTTAATACAAGGCTTAATCTAATAGAAGAACGCCGCAATATGACCGTGCATTCTGTGGAAATTGCACAAAGTCTGACCCAAATGATTATGAATAAAAAGACCTCGGGTCAACTTAGCGAAGAGCAGGCCAAAAATTCCGCGCTAGAAGCACTAAACGCAATGCGTTACGGCACCAATAATTATTATTTCATTTTGGACAAAAATGGCAAAATGATTTCCGACCCTGGGAAGCCTGATTTAAACGGCACAAATGTACTAACTATAAAAGATAATAAAGGGCATGCTTATTATCAAAAAATGGTTGATGTCGTGTCCAAAAAAGGCGAAGGCATTGTCGAATATTCTGTGCCAAAAAACCTAGCCTCACCAAATAAATCATATCCGGTTATAACTTTTGTCAAAGAGTTTAAGGATTTGGGATGGATTGTTGGCACAACAACCTATGTTGATGATGTAAACCGTGCCTTTTTTGGCGATATAGCAAAATTTGGCGCATTATTGTTCCTTGCGGCGATAATGTATTTCGCAATTGGTATCTTTATCGGCAAAGATATTGAAAACTCGCTTAAACATATCTCTGAAGGCATAAAAACACTGGCCGATGCAAAAGACTTAAAACTTGCAGAAACCGACCGCCTTGATGAAGCTGGCGAAATGGCGCGCGGCCTTGTAGAGCTTGACCAAAAACTTCGCGATGCACGCGAATTAGAGGATCTTCAATTAGAAGCCGCCCAACAAAAAATTGAAGAACAGCAAAAACTTGAAATCGAGATCCACGAATTCGAGGCGCACATCAGAACCATTTTGCAATCTGTTGGCGGTGCAACCAAAGAATTATTTGGTGCTTCTGAACGTATGAATTCAATTGTTACCGATGTTAGCAAACGCGCGCAAGAAGTTGCTTCTGCCTCGTCTGAAACCTCCGAAAACGTGCAAACTGTTGCATCGGCCGCAGAAGAAATGTCGGCATCGGTTAATGAAATTTCTGAACAAACAGATTATTTCAATGCCGCAATTTCTGATGCAGTTGTGCAAATGGAAAATGCTGACCGTACATCAGTGCTTTTGGATCAAGCAACTAAAAGAATTGATGAAATCACCGATGTTATTCAATCAATTGCCGGACAGATTAACATGTTGGCCTTGAACGCAACCATTGAATCTGCACGTGCCGGTGAGGCCGGTCGTGGCTTTGCTGTTGTTGCCAATGAAGTTAAACAACTTGCGGGGCAAACCGAAAAAGCAACGCAAGAAATTTCACAAAACATTACCAATATCAAAGAAGTGGCAAATGCGGTTATTTCTGCGCTTGCGGCGATTAAAGAGGCAATCGAAAGCATTACCGGCATTTCACGTAATATCCATGAAAACGTCGAAATGCAAACTGCGGCAACCCGTGATATTGCCCGCAATATGGCACAAGCATCAACCGGTACAAGCATGATTGATCATAGCATTAATGAAGTTAGTGACTTCTCTCTTGCGGCAAGTAGCTCAGCGGGAGAGACCATGCAATTGTCAAAAACCTTGAGTGAACAGACCGAAATTCTTTCACAAGAAATCACTACATTCTTAAAAAATGTGCGTGCTGCATAAAATAAAATGATTTGACAAAGCATTTTATATCACTATGTATGCGCCCTGAGTTTATATACTACCTCAACTATTGTTGACTTTTTAATTTTGCCTATGGCTAATTCTTTTGAAATTTCCAATGGGCAGCGCGTCGTTTTCTATAAGAGTTTTTCTCTCCTATTTGGTTTGTGTCGTTTTATTGAGTTTAACTAAGTAACCAAGTTTAAGCTCATGTAAAATAGCAAATTTAAAAAGGAAAAATTATTATGGCAAACGGTACCGTTAAATGGTTTAACGCCACAAAAGGCTATGGCTTTATTGAACAAGCTGAAGGTGGCGCCGACGTTTTCGTTCACATTTCTGCTGTTGAAAGAGCGGGCCTTAGAGGTCTTCTTGACGGCCAAAAAGTGAGCTATGACGTTGTAAGTGCAAAAGGCAAATCTTCGGCTGAGAACATCAAGATCGAAGGCTAATCTTTTATAGCACGTGCGAAACTGCCTGAAAGATAAGCCGTATGGTTTATTCATTTCAAAGGACGAGTGTGTAATTAATTTAAGCACTTATTTGCGGATTTCGCAAAAAATATGGCTAAAAATGGGAATGCGTTTGGAATATTCCGAACGCAATTCTTTTCCCAATTATAAATTAATTACAACGCTTTCGCGTTAAGCGAAAGACAGGACTTAAAATGAACGACTTTACCGCATTCGGCTTACAGCCGGTGATTATGCAGGCTTTGACTAAAATTGAATTCACCACCCCAACCCCAATCCAAGCAGAGGCAATTCCGGTTGCACTTTTGGGAAAAGATATTTTAGGGACGGCTGGAACCGGAACTGGAAAAACTGGTGCCTTTGGTATTCCGGCGATTTCTCACCTAATCAATAATCCACATGATTCAGTGCTTATCATGACACCTACCCGCGAATTGGCGGTTCAGGTTATGGATATGCTTAGAAAATTGCTAGGCAATGAAACTAGCATCAAAACCGCCCTATTAATTGGCGGACAAGATATCAAACGTCAGCTTACACAATTAAAAGCCAGACCACGCCTTATTGTTGGCACGCCAGGTCGTATCAATGACCATATCCAAAGACGCAAAATCGATATGGTAAGTGTTCGTTATGTCGTGCTTGATGAAACTGATCGTATGCTTGATATGGGATTTGGGATTCAGATTGACAAAATTTTGGCAAAAATGCCAAAGAAACGTCAAACTCTATTATTCTCGGCAACATTGCCTGATAATATCCTTAAACTAACTTCAAAATATTTGATTGATCCAGTTCGCATCACTGTTGGTTCAGTTAGTGAGCCAACCGAAAATGTGAAACAAGAGACAATTCACCTTGCAGAAGCCGAAAGATATAGCGAGCTTGTTAATCAGCTTGAAAAACGTGATGGTTCAGTAATCGTATTTGTGAAAACCAAAATGGATGCCGATAAAATCTCTAAAAGATTGCGCGACCATAGCCATAAATCAGCGGCAATTCATGGTGACTTGAAACATTCGCAACGTTCAAAAGTTATTCTCGGCTTTAGAAATCGTGAAAACCGTGTTCTTGTGGCAACTGACATTGCTGCACGCGGTCTTGATATTCCACATATTGAACACGTTATTAATTACGACCTTCCACACTGCCCAGAGGATTACATCCACCGCATCGGCCGTACTGGTCGCGCAGGTGCAGAAGGTGAAGCTGTAAATCTTGTTACCCCACAAGATCGCAGAAGATGGCGCGCAATTTGCAATCTTATTAACCCTGAAGAAGCGGCAAAAATGGGTTCTGATCGTAAAGATTCACGCAAAGATTCACGTCGTCCAAAACCAAAGTTTCGGGTTAGAAAACCAATAAGCGGTGATGCAACACCAACCAGAAAGCCAAAACGTAAGCCTTTCAAACACGCTGCATAATAATACTAAAGGACCACCTCTCGGGGTGGTCTTTTTGTTTTGCCCCTATTGCGCCCTATAAATTTTTACTATATCTGAACCCCTGCATCTGGTTGCCTTAACGGGCATTAAAAGGGAAGGCAGTTTACAAAAGCTGACGCTGTTCCCGCAACTGTGATTGGATAGTTTTATTTCCTGTGCCACTGTTTTTAACGGGAAGGCGAAATAAAACGCGGGGTTAATGCCCCAATTCCAAAAGCCAGGAGACCTGCCGGAAGCAGTCGTATTCAGCCGTACGGGATATGCGGATGAGCGGGGAAGCCCCTGTTAAAGCGACAATTTCGGGTCGCGGTTTTGGGGAATGGTTCCTTGAATATGTCATATTGGCGCGTGACCCATTATTGAATGGGGACATTTATGCGTAAAACAAATCTATTATTAGCAACCGTTTCTTTGGTAAGTCTGTCAATTTTTACGACACCCGCATTTGCAGATGACGATGGTGACGTTGTTGTCGTTACTGCTGGTCGCAAATCACAAGATGCCGACAAGGTCGGACAATCTGTATCCATAATTGACGAAGCACAAATCAAAAACCTGCAACAAATTCAATTGCCAGAGCTTTTGAAGGTCATACCAGGCGTCACGGTTACAAGAAATGGCGGCGCTGGCAATGCGGTTTCAGTAAAAATTCGTGGTGCAGCATCATATCAAACAGTGGCAATGGTTGATGGTGTGAAGCTATCTGATCCATCTGCATTACAGTGCGACTTCAACCTTGGCACAATCCTGGTTGGCAATATTGAACGTATCGAAGTTGTACGTGGTTCGCAATCAGTTCTATGGGGCTCTCAGGCAATGGGCGGGGTAATTAACATGATTACCAAAAAACCAACCGCCACCCCTGAAACCACCATTCAAGGCGAATTTGGCTCATATAATACACAAAACTATGTTGCCAATACGTCTGGAAAAATCGGTGGATTATCTGCAAGTCTTGGCGTGAATTATTTTGATACCGATGGTTTTTCCGCATTCAATAAAAATCGCGGCGGCATTGAAAAAGATGGCAACCATAATTTTGGTGCAAACACCAAATTAAATTATGAATTTAATGATGCCTTTTCAATTGATGCAATGGGCTTTTATACCAAAGGTAAAGGCGATTTTGACGACACAGGCAAAGACGCACTCAATACACAATCAGCGGAAATTAAAATCGGATATTTGGGTGCAAATTATAACGCCTTTGACGGCAAGTTTAAAAATACTATTGGCTATTCAAAAACCCAAACCGAACGCGAATATTATTACCCAGCATGGGCATCAACCTATAATTATAAAGGCGATATCGACCGCTATAATTACCAAGGAACTTTGAACCTGCGTGATGATTTTGGCCTTGTATTTGGTGCCGAACGTGAAGAGATGGACTACACTATCGATAGTGGTTATTCGATTGCCCGCGCCAACCAAAAGACCGATGCACTTTTCATTCAGGCGGATGCAAAACCAACCGAAAACCTTGCGGTTTCAGCAGGATTGCGAAATGAACATCATAACCTTTATGGTGATCATTTAGTATTTGACATCAACGGCTCTTATTCATTCAACAATGGCGATAGCATTATTCGTGCAAGCTATGGCGAAGGGTACCGTGCGCCATCACTTTACGAATTATATGATGCCTGGTCAGGTAATAAAAACCTTGTACCAGAAGAATCCCAATCAAAAGATATCGGCTATTCACAAAAATTGCTTGGTGGAAAAATGATATTGGGGGCAACCTATTTCATTATTGAAAGCAAAAACCTTATCAATTGGTCAGGTGTTTATAAAAACGTAAAATCTGCCGAACAAAAAGGCGTTGAATTAGAGGCAAAATACCAGCCAACCCAAAATCTGTCTTTCAACGCTAATTACACTGATTATAGCACCGAAGATAAAACCACTGGCAAAGAATTGGCTCGTCGCCCTGATAATACCGCCTATGCAGGTGTTGATTATTTATGGGCGATTGGTCTTAAAACCGGTCTTGGTCTTACCCACGTGGGTGATAGCTATGATAATGATAGCAACACCATCCGCACAAAAGGCTACACAATCGGTGACTTACGCCTAAGCTATAAATTAAATGACAAGGTTGAATTATTTGGTCGGGTTGAAAATATCACCGACAAAAAATATGAAACTGTCTATACTTATGGCACGCCCGGCAGAAGCTATTATGGCGGCGTTCGCCTAAGCTTCTAGGCCTTGAAAGGGAAATATGAACAAAGCACATATCTTCCTTTTTGCACTTATTACGCCCGTCATTTTTGGCGGGTGTAATAAGCCGCATGTGGAAAGCAGTGGCGGCATTACCGCCCTTCCCTATCGCCCAAGAAATATTGTTTCAATAAACCCATGTGCCGATGCAATATTGATGGAAGTGGCGGATAAATCGCAAATAAAGGCAATAAGCCATTATTCACACGAAAAAACTGCAAGCTCGATTGATTTAAATCTGGCAAAACAGTTTCCCGCAACTTTTGACACCGCAGAAGAAGTTATAAATTTCAAACCCGATTTAGTTATTGCCGGTTCACATGTTGCGCCGCCCACAGTTGCGGCATTAGAACGTTTAAAAATCCCGGTTCTAAATCTTGGCGTCCCGCAAAGCATTGAAGAAAGCAAGGCGCAAATAACATTGGTCGCCAATATCACGCATAATGCAAATAATGGGGTATTGCTTAATAAAAAAATTGATGCGGCGGTTAAAAATGCCAAAAGCGATAAACAAATTCCCGCACTTATTTGGCAGGCCAATGGCCTGTCTCCCGGCGAAGGCACTTTGGCAGATGAGCTTTTAAAAATAGCCGGTTTTAAAAATAAAAGTAGTGAATATGGTGTTGGTATGTGGGGTATAGTTTCACTAGAGCCATTAATTGCCAACCCGCCGAAATACTTAATGACCAAAATGGATGCCGATGGATCTGATACAATACTGACCCATCCGGTTTTAAAAAAACTATCAGGCAAAAGCAAAATCGTTGATTTCCGCCCGCGCTATTTAACCTGCGCAGGACCAGTAATGATTGATGCCTTGGGGCGCCTAAAACAAATAAGGGACGAGAATGAAAAATAATGTTCCAATCAATATCATGCTATTCATCTTGCTATTGTTAATAATGGCGGGTTCTTTGTTTATTGGCAAAGTTAATGTCCCATTTTCCGAATGGCTTTCAGGTGATTTAAACTCATTAATCATTACCGAACTTCGTGCACCGCGCACAATTATTGGTGCAATTATTGGTGCGGGGCTTGGCATGTCTGGGGCCGCCATGCAGGGGTATTTGCGAAACCCACTTGCCGACCCAGGCATTTTTGGGGTTTCATCGAGTGCGGCACTAGGTGCAGTGGCATCATTATTTTTTGGATACACCGCATCAGTTTATATATTACCCTTCTTCGCACTTGGTGGGGCAGCAATTGGAATGGCATTACTTGCGATGCTTGCCGGACGCCAAGGCAGTTTAATTATGTTCACCCTTGCGGGTATTATTATTTCAAGCCTGACCGGTGCCTTGACCTCATTGCTTATTAGCCTTGCGCCAAATCCATTTGTTTCGGGGGAAATTGTTAAGTGGCTTATGGGGGCTTTGACAGATCGCTCTTGGGACGATGTGAAAATCGCATTGCCGCTCGTAATGATTGGGATGGGCGTTTTGACTTTTAGTGGCAAAAGCCTTGATGCCCTTACCTTGGGTGAAAATACCGCAAAATCTATGGGCGTAAATATGGTGCAATTGCAATGGATATTAATCATTGGGGTTGGTTTATGTGTCGGCGCATCGGTCGCTGTTGCGGGGATAATTGGTTTTGTTGGGTTAGTAGTTCCACATTTAATGCGCCCCTTTGTCGGGCATAAACCATCTTCTGTCTTGCTACCATCTGCACTTGCGGGGGCAATATTAGTGGTTTCCGCCGATTGCCTTGTTCGTAGCCTACCTTCAATCACTGAATTACGCCTTGGAATTGCTATGTCGCTTTTGGGTGCGCCATTCTTTTTGATGCTTTTGTTCAAAATGCGTCGCAACATAATATGATAGGGAATAAAATGATTGAATTTAAAAACCTGTCCTTAAAAATTGGCGAAAGCAATATTTTAAACCATCTTTGCGGTGAAATCCCCAAAGGGAAAATTACGGTAATTCTGGGGGCGAATGGTGCAGGAAAATCAAGCCTGTTGAAATGTATTGCCTCGATAATAAAACCAAATGTTGGCGAGATTTATATTGATAAAACCCCAATCTTTGAAATAAAACCCAATGAACGAGCACGCAAAATTGGCTTTTTAGAGCAAAATGGCGACATACATTGGGACGTTAATGTTTCAACCTTGGTCGAAATGGGGTGCCTTGTTAATGACAACCACACCCAAAGCAATTCCGAAGCAATTTATGACGCCTTGACCATAACCGACACTTTGCACCTTAAAGACAAGGTCGCATCTAAATTATCCGGTGGCGAAAAATCGCGCGTTTTATTGGCACGGGTTTTGGCCGGTAAACCTGAATATATCCTTGCGGATGAACCATTGGCAGCACTTGATCCTGCACACCAACTTGATACGCTTGCAAACTTTCGTGATATTGCAGCACGCGGTGTCGGGATTGCGATTGTCTTACATGACTTAACCTATGCCGCGCGTATTGCCGATGAAGTTATTATGATGAAAAATGGGATAATTATTCAAAAAGGCAAAGCAAATGATGTTCTCACGCCGCAAATAATTGAAGAAACTTATGGCGTAAAAGTAAAAATCACTGAAAGCGATAATGGCTTTAAAATTATAACCCCATTTTCGCGAATATAGCTTATAAATCAATGAATAATAAGGAGTGGCGCATTAACCTTACATTTAATGCGTCAATTTTTCACAATATCCCCCCTCGACCTGATTGGTAAAGTTGTATATACCATGCCACAATATAGCAATTTATAATATTCATCGGAGTGGAAATGCACATTACCCAATATACTAATTATGCCCTGCGGGTTTTGATGTATCTTGATTGTAATCGTGGGCCGGCACGCATTATTGATATTGCTGAACGCCATCAAATTTCCCGCAATCATTTAATCAAAATCGTGCAACAATTGGGAAAGCATGGTTATGTCAATACCACACGTGGCAAAGGCGGCGGTGTTGCTCTTGCCCGCCCTGCAAGTGAGATTAATGTTGGGGAAATTGTTCGCCTTACCGAGGATAGTTTAAATCTGCTTGAATGTTTTGGTGATGTAGATTCCAAATGTAAATTGAAAAACGTATGCCGTCTGCAAACGCTTTTTGCCAAAGCATTAAAGGGGTTCTTTGATGTTTTAGATGAGGCAACCATTGCCGACATTTCGGCCAATCGCAAAGAAATTCTTGCGGCCCTTGGTATGGCGGCATAGTTACGAATCTGCATAAAAGAGTGAATGAAGTTTATTGAACCACGCTCGGGCGCAGGTGCGGCAATTGTTGACGGCGCCAAAATCCTTCTTATCAAACGGGTAAAAGAACCCGAGGCATCGCATTGGGGTTTGCCAGGCGGTAAAATTGATTTATTCGAGACCGCAGAAGCAGCAATCATTCGTGAAGTGAAAGAAGAAATTGGTATTGATTTAAAAGAACCATTTTTGCTTTGCATCTCCGACTTAATAGATGAGGAAATTGGTTATCATTGGCTTTCACCAATATATCTTTTTACGGAATATTCGGGTACGCCAATGATTATGGAACCTGAAAAGCATCTTGGTTTGGGGTGGTTTGATATTGATGCACTTCCAACACCTGTTACCAAAGCGGTTGTTGATGCAATCACCGCATTAAAGGAAAAATAATGGCATTTGGGAAAAACGTTGAAATCTATATTGACGAACCAATAATCCTTGAAGATGCGATTGCCGCCATCAAAAAACTTGCCGAGGCCTCGTTAAAAGAAGAAAATTGTCTATTTTTCCAATTTTCCCAAGATAGGGATGATCCACGCCACATTTTTTTATGGGAAGTTTTTAAAGATTTGGCAGCCTTTCAAGAACATCACAAACAGCAACATACAATTAACTTTATTGGGCAAAAATTATTCCGTAAAATCGCATCAATAAATCTTGATGTTGATTTTTGATCAATAATAAAAATGGCCATAACAAAACAATAAAGGCACAAAATGATACAGGCACAAACAATTTTTCTTTTGTTACTTTCAAATATTTTTATGACCTTTGCGTGGTATGGTCATTTGAAATTTAAGACCGCGCCAATTGTAATCGTTGTTTTGGTTTCGTGGTTGATTGCATTTTTTGAATATTGCCTGCAAGTTCCGGCCAACCGCCTTGGCTCTAATGTTATGAGTGCGGCGCAGTTAAAAGCCATTCAAGAAGTTCTTACGCTTACAGTCTTTGTTATTTTTTCGGTCTATTATCTTAAACAGCCAATAAGTTGGAATATTTTGGCAGGGTTTGTCCTTATCGGTGCAGGGGCAATGTTAATATTCAAACCATGGGGCTAAATTCAATTGGGTTAAATTTAAAAAGGGCGCCAAACGCGCCCTTTTCACTAGAATTTATATTTTATACCAAACCGTAGCTGTCGCGGCTCTGAAATGTGATAAACAATATCATCAACCCCGTCGGTTGGCTCACCCTGCAAACGTGTGGTGTAATAATAGTCAATGTCGTGGCCTTTTGAATCAAAGGCATTTAGCAATTCCAACACAAATTCCATTTTTGAATGTGTTGCATAGGATGCCCGGAAGTTGACCATAGTTGATGATTTTCCAAAAACGCTTTTGTCTTCTGACAAATTACGTTTACCAAGATAACGAACGCGTGCGCCGAAATTATAATGGTCAAACATGGTGGTAACACCAAATTCAGCAGAGGATTTTATCGCCCCAGGTATCCCATCTTCTGCGGCGGGAACATCTTTTAATTTGCCGTCATTGGTCGCATAAACACCATCAATTGCCAACCATTGTTTTGGACGCCAAAACCCTGTTACTTCGACACCGTGTCGCTTGCCACCATTGGTTGGCACAACTTCACCGGCATCTGCGGCATAAACAAGCTCGGAATCTATTTCGCTTTGCCATATATCAGCGGTTAGGATTAATCCGCGCCGCTCATAACGTGCACCAATTTCCTGCATATGCCCTTTTACAAGACCAGGTGCAGGATCGGTTGGGTTGGTAACACCGCGTGCATCGTTGGAATGGAAACCTTCGCCCCAATTGGCATAAAGGGCAATTTGCTGATTAAGGCGATATTTAAGCCCGAATTTGGGTGAAACAATCTGGTCATCAATTTTGTTTGACCATGAATTGCCTTCTTTGCCATGGCTTTCAAAACTATAAAAATCGCCGCGCAAACCCAATAACATCTCTAGCTTGTCAGTGATTTTTAAATTTGCCTCACTATAAATCCCTAATGAGCCTTCTTTGACTGCAAACCGTGCCTTATTATAATCAACAATTCCATTAATCGCATGATCAAGCCCTATGTCAGATATATCATCATACCGCCCCTCAAGACCCGTGGTTAATGTCAATCTATCATTAATTGTGAAGGTCTTTTCGGCACGCCCACCAATGGCATTAAGCGATTCAAATTGGCGAATTTCATCGCCATCAACCGGATTATCAAGATAGAATGTGAAGTTTGATAATAAGTGCCAATTATAATGTTGCAACCATGCCGTTACTTTCCAATCGGCACCATAAAAACCTCCTGTCAAAACCTGTCGCGAAGTGCGTCCAAACAAGTTCTTATCAAGGCTATCATATGGTGAAGTTAGAATTGTTCCAACCGCGCGCGATGGGATTTGATCTGTTGGATACCAACTTGCATCATAGGTATTAAGCGCGATTTTAAACTTACCAAAGCTGGTGGGATGGGTATATTTTATTAAGCCAGAAAAACCATTAAAATCTTCTGGCACTGTCCATGGGCCATCTTGGTGTTTATATTGTCCCAATACAAGTAAATCACCATCACCGATTTTAAAGGAACTTCCACCAACAATACGATTATAATCATATGTGCCATATTCGGCGGTCACAAATGGGTCCAAAATATCAAGTGTGGTAATTGCCGCCCGACCAGTAAAATTAAAATCCCCGGCATCAGCACGATATGGCCCTTTGCGATATTCAACATAGCCAACCGATTCAGGTATTAGGCCATTAACATCAAGATAACCCTGACCATGTCCATGAGTTAGAAAATTCACGGGGAAATCATCGATAGTGGTCGCAAAATCAGTTCCGTGATCAAGGTTGAAACCACGAAGGAAATATTGGTTCGCCTTGCCCCCGCCTGAGTGTTGGGTTGCAATGAGCCCTGGGACTGCCTCCAGAATTTCGCCAGGTCTTAGAATGGGTCGCGCCCGTAATTCCGAACCACTTACCCGCCCTTCTGATGCGGAAACAGCGGTTTCTATGCGCCGCTCTGCCCGTCCGAAAACAATCACTACTTCGGGATTATGGGAATGGTTTTGTGGGTTTAATTCTTCTTTTTTATCTTCTGACGCATATGCAAATCCAGCAACCAAAAGCGCAGAAGTTGATATTGTCGATGCCAGCATGATTGCAGCACCTTTTTTAAAAGATGGTATATTTTTAAACATGGTAAATCCTATAACAAATATCGCCTTAAGAGGCTAAAAAACAATGAAATTTGTTATAGTGTTTGTGGTGGCCCTGTTTGCGGGGGTGGTGGCGATGCAATATTTTGTATTAGATACAGGCAATTACAATAGCTATATGCCGGCGCATTAAAAATTGCGGGTATAAAAATTACAAAGCCAACATAATCACGCGCAATAAAGGCAATTTTTACAAGATTATTTGCTGGCTCTAATTTATTGGTTGTCTTTTTCTCGCTAGTTTTATGTAATGCGCCAAAACTGTGGTCAAATACAACAATTGAGTAAAGTTTCAAAAACTCCTCAAATCCACCGCGTCCATCACTTTTGCTAAAGGTGGCCATTGGCTGCGGATTATTGGCATAACCAATGTCAAAGCCTTGGGGGACGATAAGGCGAACCAATATCGCAAGGGCAAGAAATAATTTTACCGCCCGACACCGTAAACCAAGTGCTTTCACCGACAATTCAACCATAGTCTTTTATAGAACAATCCCTATAAAAACACAATTATAGCGGGGATTATGCCGCACCTATCATTTAAAAAACTGCTTGCGGTTTTCACGCCACTCATCGCGATTTTGCCCCCACGCATCAACATCAAGATGGGCATATGGCGCAGGTAATTGGGTTTTACCCAAATTGGTTGAACCAAGGCGCTTGGCAATATTCTGTGATGGAATATTTTCTGGCGCTATGCAATGGATTAATTTTTCCCAACCTAAAACGTCAAAAGCATAGTCCATTGTTGCGACCGCCGCCTCACGCGCATAGCCTTTGCCTTGTGCGGCTTTGTTAAGCCCCCATCCAACTTCATATTCTGGCCAGCCATAAGGATGTATTGGGCCAATACGGCCAAGCCATTCGCCAGTTTCTTTTTCAACAAGACAAAACATGGAAAAACCCCACATATGCCACGAACCAGCAAGCGCATTAAAAGTTCGCCACGCGACCGCTTTGGGTTGAACGCCGCCAAGAAATTTCATCACATCTTCATCGGCATGCATTTCAGCAAAGGCATCAAAATCTTCTTTTACAGGTGGACGCAAATAAAGGCGTTCGGTTTCCAAGGTTGGCCCTAAGGTAGATGTTTTAATTATTATTGTCATATTTTAAATACCAAATTTCTACGTCTGTTTCTTTTAATTCTTCTGGAACTTTATTGGTTCCAATATTCTTTGCACCTAATTTTTCGGCTAGTTTTACCGAAGATAAATTTCTTGGCGATATGCAAAAATAAAAATCGTCAAAACCAAATCTATTGTTGCACCATTCAAGAACCGCTTTTGCCGCTTCTATTGCAAAGCCTTTGCCCTGAAATTTTGGCAAGAAGCCCCAACCAAATTCAACAAATTCCTTCGTTGCACGGGTTGTCACACCAATCTGCCCCATCCATTCGCCATTATCAGCCAAAAAGGCCGAAAAGAAACCATAACCATGCTTTTGAAAATATTCGACCTCTTTTACAAACTTATCGGTAGCGGCCTCTATGGTTTGCACCCCACCAGTATAAAGCTTGAAAATTTCATCTTGTTGTGATGCAACAAATGGAACCAAATCACCATCGACAATAGGTTTTATTACAAGTCGTTCGGATTTGACTATGTTATTCATGGTTCACAATACTTGCGCCTAATTCGGTCATTAATTCTGTGAAATTAGGGAATGAGGTTTTAATCATTTCCGCCTCATCAACCTGCACCGCCTCTTTTGCCGCCGTTCCAAGCACCAAGAAAGACATGGCAATACGGTGGTCGCCATGTGTGGTGATTGACACGCCACCATTCGGCTTGTTACCCGCGCCCTTGCCATTTACAACAAGTTTTTCTGGCCCCTCTTCAACATCGACACCGCATGCAGTTAAACCATCCGCCATTAATTTTATGCGGTCGCTTTCTTTTACGCGCAACTCACCAATGCCATCCATAATGGTTTGACCATCTGCAAATGCCGCCGCAACCGAAAGGATTGGATATTCATCAATCATTGATGGCGCGCGTTCTTTGGGAACTGTTATACCTTTTAATTCAGAATAAATGGCACGAATATCGGCAATTCTTTCGCCGGCAATAAGTCGCTCATTATAGATTTCAAGATTTGCACCCATTTCTTTTAGGCATTCAAAAATACCAGCACGCAATGGATTAATCATAACATTTTCAATGGTAACGTCCGAACCTTCGGTAATTAATGCCGTAACCACCAAAAATGCCGCCGAAGATGGATCACCAGGAACCATAACTTCCGTTCCTTGCAAAACTGCCTTGCCTTTAACAGAGGCGCAAAGCCCCTGTGGATGGTCTTCAATAGTTACATCAACCCCAAAAGCACGCAGCATGTTTTCGGTATGGTCGCGCGAAGGCTTTTTCTCAATGACAGATGTCACACCATCGGCACGAAGCCCGCATAAAAGAATCGCACTTTTCACCTGTGCAGAGCCTTTGGTGGAAAAATACTCAATCGGCTTTACTTCATTTGTGCCAATAACCACACATGGCAAAAGACCATTTTCACGCATCTGATATTTTACGCCCATTTGCGCAAGTGGATCCAGAATCCTTGCCATTGGGCGCGAACGCAATGAGTTATCCCCGGTAAAAAACGAATTTATCGGATATGAGCCGGCAACGCCCATCGTAAGGCGAACCCCAGTTCCAGCATTACCGAAATCAATGAAATCATTAGGCTCTTGGAAGCCCTTTTCGCCCAAACCACCAACTTCCCAATGACCATCACCCAATTGGCGCACGTCCGCACCAAATGCTTTCATCGCTTTTGCGGTTGATAGGATATCGGCACCTTCCAATAGTCCAGAGATTTTTGTTACGCCTTCTGCCATTGCGCCCAAAATAAGCGAACGGTGTGAAATTGACTTATCGCCCGGGGCATTAACTGTTCCAATTAAGCGGTTGGTCGGGCTAGCAATTAGGTAAGACAAGAGTTTTTCCTTCAATTTTTAATGTTAACTGCAAAAAATACAGTAAAAATAGCATAGTGGTTTTGACTTATCATATTAAGCATGGCAAGCGACTTTTCATAAAAATTGGAGCAAATACCAGTGCCAAAGCTTGATTTAGGTCAAAAACAGATGTGCCCGTCATGTGGGGCGAAATTTTATGACTTGGGCAAACGCCCTGCAAAATGTCCGAAATGTGGAAATGCATTCGACCCTGATGATGAATTGGTTGTTGCAACCCGTCAGGCTGCACGCATGTCTTCACTTGATGTTGAAGAAACAAGTGTTGAGGATGATGAAGATGAGGATGCGGTTGTAAAAGTAAAAGCAGTCGATCCTGATGCTGAAGAAGAAATGGACGTTGAAGAAGTTACCAAAGAAATCGACATTGAAGCAATGGACGATGGTGACCTTATCATGGGTTCTGATGGCGATGATGATGAAGATGTTGTCGGCGGCAGTGATTCTATCCCTGAAGGCTTCTCTGAACAAGATTTGGACGAAGACGAAGAATTGGTTGACGAAGAAATTCCATTCATCGAAGGCGAAGACGAACTTCTTGATGAAGAATTGGGCGATCTTGATCTTGACGATCTTGACGAAGGTAAAGAGCCTTAATTCTTTCAAACACTAATAAAAACGGCGGCCCAAGTGGTCGCCTTTTTTTGTGCAAAAAATATGACACTTAAAGCCTTTAGCGCTTGATAAGACGTATTTTGCTATTTATACGAAATTCATCCTTTTTGGGGCCTTAGCTCAGTTGGTAGAGCGCTTGCATGGCATGCAAGAGGTCAGGGGTTCGACTCCCCTAGGCTCCACCAGACTTCGCCCTACGGGCTACGGCTCGGCAAGCCATAGAGGCATGCAACAAAAGCATATACTACAAATAAATTGATGACTGTCGCACAAAAGCCAAAGGCGGACATATCTTTGTATTTTTTGAATCTAAAATTTGCCGTAAAAACACTTCACAAAGCTATATTAACCCATAATATTTGCTTAAAAACAAATATGGTAAATATTATATTATGGCATTAATGCAGTTTTTCACTACAAGAAAAATTTAATTGACACATTTGTAATATAGGTTCTATGCATTTGCTACACCGTTTCAGGGGGCAATAAAATTATAATTATCTGAAAACATATTCTAGGACATAATAATGCATAAAAAGATTCGTAAGGCGATATTGCCAGTGGCGGGATTTGGGACAAGAGTATTGCCGGCGAC
>APMI01011968.1_pt1 | contig 43295 bp, 34 predicted proteins | sample 667938 | NCBI WGS metagenome assembly APMI01 (sample SAMN01084076, study PRJNA167559) | wastewater metagenome | biome: Wastewater | place: Denmark: Ejby Moelle, Odense | collected 2011-11-28
GGTGTTACTTTAATCCATAGCGAAGTTTACCCTAAAATAGAAAATAATAGCAAGGTAAAAAATTGGCTTGAAAAACTTGGTGTAAAAGAACCTTCCGACATAGCTTATCTAGAAAATGAAATTATAGGTAACATTGAAAACTGTATAACAAAAGACAATTATTTAAGAGTAACCAGGTATCTTTTTAATCAACATAAAAAAGCTTTGCTTACTGATTTACACTACAATCAACTTCAAGTTTTTAAATTATTTACTACAACCAAAGAATTAATATCAGCTAATCAGTGCTTCTTGTCAGATGTGTATGAACCTTCTTTAAAATTACAAGAAGTAAATAATATATGTAAATTTGTTTCAGAAATTTATAAACAAACAGGTGATTTAGCAAGTGAATGGAAGACCTTCTTTTTAAAAATTGGCACAGTTGAAAACGTGGAACTTAAGGAAGTAAGATATTTGACAGCAAATGCAAAAACACATTACAAGAATTTTCTACCTTTTTTTGATAAATATTCCTCTCAACAGTATAACTCGTTTTCAGGTGGTGTCTATCAAAATACTATTTCAACCTACTCTTTAACTATATATTCATTAATTGAATTTTCAACAACCTATGAGTTTTCAAAATTGTTTTGGGATAAAGTAATTAAGACCAAGTTTGTGAGGGCTAATAATGATAAGGGATTTGCTACTTGGCAGAACAAGACTGACTTAAATGAAAACCTTTTTAATTGGTGTATAGATAATGCCGAAATTTTCCCTTCAACACTAGAAAACTGCATGAAGGCATCAGAGCTATTTATAAATGACAAAGATATAGTTGATATAGCCGGAAAACACTTGCCTGTATTTGATTGTCAAGAGCCTTTACCTGATGATTGGAGAAAACTTTTACCATTCAAGCAAAAATTAGAGTTAGGTGATTATCTATCCTTACTTGAAAAAATTAGTGACCAAACCAAAGAAGACGAAATTTTAAGAAAGTATAATAAACGAAAAATTCGATTAATTTATAATAAACTTACTACTCTTCTCCCAAACTTTTCTGGAAGTAAAAAGACCATCATTAGCGATTGGGCAAGCACAAACAAACTACTTTCAGTAAATGGTAAATTTGAAAATGCGACTGAATTGAAATGGATTAAAATCGACGGCTTTACAACAGAGTCAGATAAATTAAAGATTTTATACCTTCCAGAAAATAGTGATACAGCTTCAAAAGATTTTGAAGACTTAATTTCTCTTTTTCAAGTTCAAATTATCGATAAATTTATTCCTGCTTTTGGAACGACCAGTCCGGAAAAAGACTTTTCATTAAAGTCTAAGTTGTTGAGCTTTTTAGTGTATCTAGTTGCCGTTATAGAAAAGAAAAACTTCGAAGATTTTAATCAAGAATTTACTCGACTTGAAGACTTAATTTTAAACACAGAATTTTTCAATGCAATTGAGATAAAGCTGACTTTTAATCATCAATCTGAAATTATTGAAGGCCCATCACTGAACGTATACAAGGAACTAAATAAATTTTATTTCAAAGGAAAATGGACCAGCCCTTTAACTATGTTTGGTTTAATTCCTGAACTCACAGTATTGTTAAGTATTACAGGTGTTACTGATGAATTACGACTTTTTTTACAGCTTACTGATGAAGAAATAATGGAGTGGATGATAGGACAAGGATTTGATTTCTCTAGACCAGAATTTAAAAGAAAACTAAAACGAATAAAACAACAATCTCTATCCAACGATTTAGTCATTGTTGCCGAGCCTGAAACCACCTATTCCGAAGAGTTTGAAGATAAGCAAGCGTCAATTCCTGAAACATTCATTCCAATATCAACACCAAAAGAATTTGATGCAACCCAAATTCAGGTAATAACTAAAATATATACTACATCAAACCAAATAACACAATCAAGTTATTCCGAGATTGCGAGCCAAGAAGTTCGGGAGGATGTAGGAATTTGGAGTGAAGAGTTTGTTTATGAATTTCTACTTAAAAGCAGAAGTTTTTCAAATGTAGTTTGGGAGAATAAAGACGGAGAAACTGGTAAGCCATACGATTTTAAAGTGACCGAAAATGGCAAGGATAAATTCATTGACGTAAAAGGTACTCCCTCAGATGTTAAGGACATTGTATACCTTTCTTCAAATGAGTGGATATTTATGTTTGACAAAGGAGAAGATTATTCAATTTATAGAGTTTACAATGCTGGCAAACCCAATAGGCGAATTGAAATAATTGAAAACCCTAGCAACAAATTAATGCAAGGTAAAATCTTTCCAAATCCAATTACCTTACAGATATAAAGCCAGATTACTATGAATTGAATGGAAAAATTATTGAGTAGTGGTACCGTAAATATCGAGATATATTGCTTAAGAGGCAAAATTCAAATATTTACACCTTTATTTTTTTTATTAATATTATTCTTTTTAGGCAGCAATGAGTTTTCTTTCTTAATCGCTAAATTCCACTTCACTTCAACACTTTTTTCATTCGCCCCATCATGTTGCTTCATCTGGTTCTCCTGAATCTTAATAGAAATCTCTCTTTCCAACTTTGAAACATCTTTTTTCAATTGCGCCAATTCATTTTCTTTTTCAAATGGCTTGACCACTAATTGCTGCAGCATGGGAATGTTTTGATCCAGCTCTTTCAAATTTTTCTGATATTGTTCTTTCAAAGAATTGACCCTGTCTATAGCATTCAAAAAATATCTGGCTGCAATCTTTGGGTTATCAATATTGATATGACCCTGGTTCCATGAATATTTTATGCCGGATGCTTTTCCTTCTGCGTAAAAAATATTTTGGTAACGGTATTCAAACATCGCATTGTCTTCATAGGTTGCCCTCTGCCTGCGGATGTATAAATCAAAATCATAGAGGTTGCCAATTTGCATTGTACCATCTTCACCAATGTTTGGTTTCCAGTTAGCAGACAGACGAATAAGATAAATGCCGATGGCCTCTGCATCGGCAGAATTAAAATTATCCAATTGAATAGGGTTAAGTTTTGTCCCATCTTTATCAAACAGCAATTGGCTCTTATAGTTGCTTTCGTCCAGGGTTAGTTTACCCAACGTTTGTCCAGTCTTTTCTTTATCAGTCTGTAGATTCTCCAACTGAAACCTTGACCTGATCACTTCTTTATGGTGAGCATTTCTCAGGCTTTCGAGAACTGCTATCTTCTTTTCCATTTTGGATTTTTCCAACAGTGTTGTATCACCTGAAAGTATAGCGATGTATTCAGAAAAATTCATCCCGCTTTTTTCATCAATGGAACCTTCATCCAGCGTTCTCACATTGAGTTCACAATTTTTCATTTGGCTGATGAAAGTTTGTTTGTTCTTCAACAGGTTGAATTTGTAATTATCCAGTGATTGCTCAACAGCATAGATGTAGTTCTTTACCTTGTTGCCATACTCTTGCTTAGCCAGTATATTCCCCTGCCTTGCACCCCGGCCATTACGTTGTTCCAGTTCAGATGGCTTCCAGGGAATATCTAAATGATGCATCCCAACAACATTTCTCTGAACATTTAAGCCGGTGCCTGCTTTTTCAGTACTGCCTAACAAAATCCTTATCTCTCCGTTGTTCATTTTACGAAACAACTCCGGTTTTTGCCGGTCTGTCCAGTCATGTATAAAAGTGATGTGGTTTGCGGGTATTGAAAAATCATTGATCAATTTTTCTTTCAATACATCATAAATATTAAAGGCATCCGGCTTTGGTGTGCCAATGTCGCTGAAGACGATTTGTGTGCCCTTTTGCTCATTACTTAACTGGTACAATTCTGCAACTTTTCTGGCACACACATTTACCTTGTTATTAGGATGGTCTTCAAAAGTAACAGCGTTAATTAATCGCATATCTGCTGCCATCTTTTTGGCATAGTTGGTTGCAATCAGCATTCGGCCTTTATCTTCTTCCCTTGATAAAGGAAGCCTTCCGATTAATGTTGCATCGCCTGTTTTTGCAAACGCCATTAGCTTTTTAATAAACTCCTGCTGGTCGGGAGTAGGTGGAATATTTATCAATTGCTCATCTAATTCAGGTTTATCTAAGTTGATATGCTTAGCAGTTTTGTAATCCGTAATTTCATTATAAAACAAAGCCAGCTCCGGCACTTTAATAAAATGCCTGAATCTTTCTTTGGCAATAATTTCATTGGTAACAGAAAATTCAAAGTCAACTGTCTTTCTTGCATACACTGCAGCCCAGGCATCAAAGTTTTCAATCTGTTGCCTTCTCATTTCGTTTGGCCGCAGGTATTTAAATAGTAAATACATTTCTGTAAGGCTGTTAGATATGGGTGTGCCGGATAAAAAAGTAACGCATAAATCACTGTTGAATTTTTCCTGTAAAGTCCTTACTGCAAAAAGCATATTGAGTGCTTTCTGGCTACCTTCCATGTTACCAAGGCCTGCAACTCTATCGTGCCTAGTGGTGAAGGTGAGGTTCTTGTATTTGTGCGATTCATCAACAAACAAATGGTCAATACCTAAATCCTTAAAGTTGATGCCTGCATCTTTCTTTTCTTCTATCGCCTTTTTGATGCCCTGAAGTTTTATACCTAAATTGGTTTTGCGTATCTCCAAACCTTTTAACATCCGCCGGGAGATTTCGCCACCCATATCTTTCAAAGTATAGAGGTCTTTCTCTACATTATCCAATTCTGCCTGGAAAATTTCTCTTTGTATTTCTGGCGACTGTGGAATTTTACCGAACTGGTCGTGTGTTAGTATGATACAATCCCAATCATTGTTTTTTATTTCATGCGACAACCTTATTCTTTTGGCTGGTGTAAAATCATTTTCACCCGGAGCCAGGATCTTTGCATTAGGATAAGCATTCCGATAAGTATCTTTTATCTGGTTTACATTGGCTTTTAACGCAAGGATCATCGGCTTGTTTATAATGCCCAGTCGTTTCATTTCATGGGCAGCAACTATCATGGTCAGGGTTTTTCCCAGTCCTACTTCATGATCAATCAATGCCCCACGGTTTTGAATAATACGCCAGGCTGAATTCTTTTGAGAAATGTATAAATCTTCAATCCCTAAACGTTTTCTGTCTAAACCCGGAAACTGTAAATGGCTACCATCATATTCTCTCAGGACATAACAGTTGAATGTATTATTGTACAATTCTTCCAGATACTTCTTATCGCTATTGGGCAGACTATTTAGCCATTCATTAAAACTGTTGCGGATAGATTCTATCTTTTGATGAGCCAGTTGTATAGCATCATTATCCGGTACCCGGATTGTTTTGTCTCCTAAATCAACTTCATAGGTATAAAATGGAGTAGTGTTTTCCAAAGCATGTTCAAGCAATGCATTTCCGTACGAGGTTTTACCGCTCTTTGGTGTAATTGCATATTCTGCTTTGGTTTTTGCATTACTACTTTCAATCTTTACTTTAAAAGTATCAAGTGAAGGGAAATAATTAACTGTAGTTTCCAGCTCAAATAAATGTGTTGCAAAACGATTGTAATAATCCTGTGGTATCCATCTTTCCCCTAAATTAAAATCCAATAATTCAAATGGAATTTTCTCTGGTTGAATTTTTTCTAATGCAGAAATACTTCTTTGTAATTGAAAATTATCGGGCGCTTTCTCTGTTGCTGTTTTCGCAATGTTTAGTTTGGCAACGACATTGCCACTTAAAAGCTGGTCGGCAGTTTCCCACTGGTTGTTAGCAGGGTTGATATAAATATGATTGCCTAACGCCTGTATGGTATCTGGTTCAGTGCTATCGGTAGAGGCAGCAATAAATTCTATATCCACAAAGCCTTTATCATTCAGGCTTTTTGCCAATGCTTCTACAGGATTGTCTGTATGAAATGCTTCCTGCTTTTGAATAAGTGACTTGGTAAGAATATCTGATTTAAAATATTGATCACCTTCTTTTCTTTCCAACGAAGCCAATACGATGAATCCGAAAGCTTCATCTTTTAATATCCTTTGTTTATTGGTAGTTGAATTTAACAGACCAAAGCCTTTAACCAGTGCATCATAAGAATCATTTAATTGTTTTCTTAATTCCGGGTATTCAATATTTTCATTTGATTCTCTATCTGCCAGCATTAAATATTCATCTCTTACAAAAGTATATTGCTGATAAAATCCAACATCTTTTTTGTCGTAAAGACTTGGTAAGAAAACAGGTTTATCATTTTTACCAGCGACATAAGAAACAAAGCCAACCCGGTTATTATGTACTATTAATGCTCCTTCTTTTTGATAAGGGTTGAGATCTTTCAACTCATCTAATTCGTCATTCTTATTATTTAACGCTACATGAAATGTACCCTCGCCTTCATTATAAAACTGGTGATTATACTCCTGTAACTTATTTGCTAGGCTATTCAATTCAAGATGAATGGCTGAAGCATTCATCCAATTAGCCGGGAATTGAATTTCATCGGTGTTGGAGTATAATTTGTAAACATATTGCTTGAATGCAATTGCTTTTGCCGTAACTAACACAAACGCTTCATGTTCCGGCTTATCCGAAGTTTTGATGATGTTGGCAATCCTGGCAGTTCTTCTGTCAATCACAGTAGCATCCAGCCTGTTGATATATGCCGATGCCCTGTTAATATTAGCTGCAGGTGCAGTGTCAAATAATCCCAATTGAACAGAACTGTTATCTTCTTTGTTTTCGGGCATTATAAGGTAAGTAAGCCGTTTTCCCGAATTGATATTTTCAGCAATAACTATAGCCAAAAACGCTTCCTTATTGAAGTTCCTTTTTAGTCCATTACCTAATGTTTCTGCTAATTGAGTTTTTATAACATTGATATCGCCGTTTTGCCAAACCGACTGTGTGGCTCTTCCATATTGATTTTTACCTGCCGTGATCTCATCTCCGATAATAATTTCAGGATGTTGGAGGATGTATTGGTTGATATTGAATTTTCCGAACTCATTTTTCTGTTCTGCTGTATTTATTAATAGAAGATCATTGTCAGAAAGCGTTTGTTTGGTAATATTCTTTTGGACAATCAGCAGATGGCTGGGGGATTCGGTATTGCCGTTATCCTTCATCAGGTTATCCGGCATTACATTAAGGCTGATGAAATCAGCGTGATTAAATAGATATTGCCTGGCGTTTTGATTGGATGGGCTATTAAGAAATGCATCTGTAGTGATGTAAGCCAATAAGCCACCGTCTTTTATTTTGTCAAGTCCTTTTGCAAAAAAATAATTATGGATCTTACCTTTTATCGATTCATCATTAAATGATTCATCAAATACCCGAAAACTACCGAAGGGAATATTACTAACGATCAAATCATACTTTCCGTTTTCATCATTGGAAGTATTTTCAAAACCTTTCACCTGTACTGAAACAGGAACGGGTATCGAACTGCCTAATGCAGTCAATACCCGTCCCGATAAAATATCTTTTTCTACAGCAGTAATATTTTCTATTGAAGGAATCGCAGATGCAGCCTCAGTAACAAACACGCCAGCACCACTGCTTGGTTCGTAGATATTCTTTGGTTCAACCCCTTGTTCTTTTAAAAACGAAAATAGGGTTTGTGGAATTACTTTGGGAGTGTAAAAAGCAGTAAGGATACTGTTCTTAATGGAATCAATCGCCTGTTTATATTCAACATTATTAAGATGCTGTTGCAATAATTGGTGCAGTTCTATAATTTGCGGATAGAGTCTCAGATCTTCTTTAGATGCATTTAACTCTATCCATTCTTTTTTTGGACCGTTAGGATATAGCACTGCTTTTAAACCACCAAAGCCAGCATAACGCTTCAATGCTTCTACCTCTCCAGGTAAAAGTATTTGGCCTTCCTTCCATTCTAATGCAATACGAATGGCTGCAAGATTATCTTTCAGTTTCTGTTGACTGTTGTAACTCATCTCTCACATTTTCACTCTTCACATTTTCCAGGTATTCTTTTATTACACCAGTAATAGCATACATCAAAAATCTATTGTCTTCATTCTCTTCGGCGAAATTTAAATCATTAAATACTGAATTGCATTCCTTGATCATATTCCTGATCTCAAACATCAATAATCCTGATTCGGTATATAGATTGTATTGCTCCTCAAACTCTGATTCAAGAACATGCATTACATAATAATACCTCGAAGGTTTGAGATCTTCAGTAAGCGCATTCATACAGGTTTCTTCAATTATGTATTGCGGCCTCCCTTGCTCAGTTAATTGTTTGACCAGAGACTCAATCGAGTTTACTTTATCACTGAGGTATTTAGTAGTATCGCCAGTTTCTTCTAGCGCTAACAAAATGTCAGGATTATTCTCCTTTATATATTCATACAGATTGTTAAGGAGTATTGCTTTCATAGGATTTAATTTTAGATTTTTAAACACCGAAGAATGAACGTATTACTGTCGCTACAATAACCAGGAAAACACAACTGCCAAACCATGCGGCGGCTACCTTTCCGGTATCATGATCACCACTGTTCCATTTTTGATAAACTTTAATAGCACCTATTAATCCTACAATGGCACCAACCGCATACATCAGGTTTGTGCCTGATGCGAAGTAACTTCTTACTTTTGTGTTAGCCTCATTGATACCAGCGTTTCCATCCTGCGCTTTTACATAAATGGAAATAAGCAGCGATACAATTGTTGCTGCAAATGAAAGCAGTTGTTTCTTTATTACTCTTACACTTTTCATAACATACATTTTGATTGATGAATAAAATGAAGAATGCTCCATTGTGCCTACCTAACGCACTTGTTTCTCCTGCACCGGCACAATGAAGCATTAGTTTCTTAGTTAACTCAATAATTGTTTCAGATCATTTAACTGGAAAAGGTTTGGGTACTTTGCATTAGACTGTTCAAAAAGAAATTGAATCAGTTCGTGTTTGTAGTCGACTGTTTGAAAAACAGGATACTTTTTAATTATTATTTGTAGTGAATGTAAAATGTCGCCTTTGTGAACGTCATTATCTGATTCCAGGAAGTAAGCCTTTACTTCATCAGTGAATGACTGAACTACTGGTGAAATATCAACTTCTATTTCAGGTTTAGGCAGGTAGTCCTCATGGCTTTCATTTTTAAAAGACTTTTTAAATTCGTCGACGGTGGAAATAGCTATTGCATTACCGTCTACTTTTTTAATTCCCATAAGGCCAAGAACCTCCCAACGGAAAAACTTAAATCCTACAAAAGCGTAATAACAAACTAATAAAAGGGTTACCATAGTAAAGTATTGCCCCCAGGTAATTGAATTAAACATGACTCTTAATTTTTCTTGTTCACAATTCGTTTCTCTTATTAAAAGACTTCAACTATTTAATTGCAAAAACTTTTCCAACAGTGCCAAAAGATCAGTAAGTGGGGTAGGACAACCTCTTTAATAATATTGAAAATGAAATAAGTAAGGGTAAAAATTATTCCAGAATAGATAAAGGAAGAGATTTTTATGAAGGCTAAATGCACGGTGATTTAAAAGAAACAAGTGATGATTTGCTTTTGAATTACTATCTTCCATCCTAGTTTTCATAGGGTACGGATTAAAAACGGGGTACAGTATTTACTGTTGGCCCCATTATATTTTATACAGCTTCATTTTATTGCTGCTTTCCGGGCAAAGATTCTAGGATAGATGTGATGTTCATATTTATCAAAAGACTATCGATCGGTTCCTGATGTTATTGGGATAACCGCTTATAATTTCCCTAAAATATTAATCCACTTGAAGAGCATATCCTTCACCGCACTGATGGTAGCCTTGTCAGGAGCATGATACTTTGTTTCCAGGCTGCCGATTGAAATATCGTCTTTTTGCAGGGTTGAAAACGTTTTCCCTACAATACGAAGCATTGGAGCAACTGTTCTGTTAATAATGATCTTATCTACCACGAGAAGCCGGATGATGACCGCTAGCTTTGCCACCGAAAGCGATGTATGAATCTTGTTTTCAGGCTCACTCAGTGTGTTGGCATATTCAATGGGAAGTGTTCCCTTTTCTAAAAATCTTATTTCTTCTATTATCCAGTTACCTACCTGTTCTTTTACTGACGGAATGTATTGCATGAATGCTTTTTGCGAAGTGCACAAAAACTGGTTGACTTTTTTAAGTTCGTATGAAAGTGAAGCAATTTTTTCTTTGATAGAATGAAGCTGGCTACTTGCTTTGTTTAATCGTTCATACTCATTAACGATAAAGCTTTCGCTATTATAATTGAACTTGTAAAGCGTATCCCTTATAAATGAGCAGGTCAATGTACCATCTCCTGATAAGAACTGATGAAAAAGATCTTTGTAGTAGTTTATTTGATTGTAGGTATTTATATCAGTTCTTTCAGTGATGGTATGTTCAATTATTTCGGAAACAACTACTCCTATATCTTCCATTTCTATTCCATTACTCACTACTAGTTTTTTAAGACTTTCTGCATTCGCTTTCAAAGATTCCCCATACTGCAAAAGCAAGTATGATGGTACTTTTTGTGTGTAATCAAAATAGCTGGAAAAATATTCTTTTATAAACTCAAAAACTTCCTTAACGTGTTCTGAAATTATTTGTGCAGAATTATTTTCATCTTTTCCCCGTTGCTTTTGTTCAATTATAAATATTTGATCTAGCAGCCTAGTTATGATTGATTGTGCAATGGATGTTAATTCAAGTTTATCCTGTACAGCAATTTTTCCTATTATTGATTGAATAAAAAACTCCTTTGACTTTTGTTTTAGAACAGCAGATAATTCGATCATTTCTGCAAGACCATCATCATTTTCTTTAGCAACATTTATTGCAATCCCATATTCCGATATTACCACCGACCACTTAGTTAAAACGCTGTATAAAGACTCTTCATTGATTGGTGCAGGGTATAGCAACCGCAAGTTGGCACTCGAAAATTTAGTTTCTCTCGATTCATTGTTTTTCATATAAACCTTTTAAGGATGAACGGATGAGCTATAGGGTAGCACCCTTATTTACCTCAAAGTCTATACCCTTAAGAAGTCCAAAGTTTTGATTGACGGCGTAGAAGTTTTGCGAAAAGGATTAATAAAAACAGGCAGCATGTGGATGCAGCCTGTTAAATCCTAATCGATTATATAATAGATATGCTTGAAAAAAAATTACCTAACAATTTACAACTTCAATTCCTTTAAATCTTTTTATATCCATATCTCCAAATAGCTGTAAAGTTGCAAGTTTGGTATCTTCTTTCTCATCTGCCTGCAGGTGAAGTGTAATGCTTACTCCAAAACAGAATAGTTTTTTCTTCTCTGCATCTACAATGCATGAACCAGCAGTTATAGGATTAAGATGTTTAAAAGCAAAATGCTCAAGCGATTTAGGGAAAATTATAATTTCATTGCCCGGTAACCTAACATATTTTTGAATTTGTTCCTGCAATATATTTTTATTTAATAAGGCTACTAAGTCATTTTAAAAGTTCATTCAAACCCTTCAGAAAAGAATTGTTTTGGAGTCATACCTAAGCCATCAATGATTTTCAACAAGGTTCTCATACGAATATCATCGAATGAACCTGTTTCATATTTAGACATGCCCACCCTTGATATTTCAATGTCATAAGCAAATAATTCTGCTGATTTAAAACCATTTTTCTTTCGAAGGGTTGCTATTCTTTTGCTAAGGTCTGCCAAAAAATCATCATGATCAAAATGACCAAGTTCTGCCTTCTTCCGTTGTACCTTTTTTACTTTTACAGCCATACTGCAAGTAACAGGATAGGCATAGTATAAATAACTCTATATAATATACATATTATATTAACCTCATTATAATAAGGTATTTTATTTAATTTTTTGTATATTCGCTTTAGAATATTTTTGCGAATACTTCTTAACTAATTTGAAGCTTTCGCTTTGAGTCTCGCATTTAAAACCTAGGAATTTTAATGCCACGAGACAATAAGCAAGAGCTCACGTTTTGGCGTGGGCTCTCCCTTATTGTGGCAGGGTTCTCCTAGGTACCCAAATGCAATAGGTGGAGGCCTGCGCTATTTTTTGCGCTCTGTCTAAAAGACTCTTTATTCAAAAACCTTTAATAAATGGTATTTGCAATTGGAGTCAAATCATACAGAGCAAGAATATAGTTTCTTATTTCAAAAAGGAAATGAGAAGGCATTGTCGTTCTTTTACCATGAGTTTTATCCAGCATTGACACATTACTCTTTTCAATTAACTCAAAGCCGTCCTATTGCAGAAGAAATAGCCTCTGAGGCCTTTGTAAAAACATGGAGGATGCATTACAAACTGAATAGCTACGCTGGTATAAAAGCTTACCTCTATAAAATAGTACACCGGGATAGTATTGAAGCTATTTCAGACGAGCAAAAAAGAGATAAAAGTTACAGGCAACTGCCACTGGATATAGAAACAGAAACTCCTTTCGACAATATAGTACGTAGTGAAGTGTACCGGCTTATTCATACTGCACTCAAAGATTTGTCTCCAGCCAGCCGGAAGGTGATGATTATGCACTACTTAGATGGCAAGAGTACTGGCGAGATATCCAGGGAACTAAACCTTCACCCCAGCACCATAAAAACTCAAAAGAAACAGGGCTTATCTGCACTTAAAAAAGTTTTTCTCAGACCAATGTTATGGTTGTTTTACTTTTGTTTTAAAATATTTTTGGATTTTTAATAGTCCTTTTCTCCCTTTCTGCCCTTCTTATTATCAGCATGGCTTAACTTAATAGTATGAAAGAAAATCCTTACAACGGTATGGATGAAAAAGCATATCGTGTTGCTTATTTAGTAGCTGGTTTTATCAGGCATACGCTTACAGAAAAAGAGCATGATGAACTGGATGATTGGGTAAATGAGAATGATCATAACATGCAGCTATTCGAAGACCTGACTGATGAAAGAAATATTGAGGCAAACCTGGAATGGATGGATAAGGCGAATACAGAAAAGTCATACAATGCGCTACAACAAAGAGGTGCATTTGAAGCATCTCCAAAAAAGATTTATAACAAAAGAATATGGCTTGCCGCCGCTTGCGTGATCACACTGCTGGCTGTTTTTTTTATTAGTAGATATACTGCCGGTAAACATGTGAATGATCGGGAAATTGCTGCCTCTGATAGCACTTTGCTTAAACCCGGAGGCAACCGGGCCACCCTTACAATTGCAGGTGGAAAAGTAATTGACTTAACCTATGCAAAAACCGGTGCGATTGAAAACGATTCAGGTGTCAATGTAAACAAAACCGCTGATGGAGAAGTAGTGTATGCAAACAACAGTAACCTTACAAATACTGCTGCCCTTCATACACTCTCCACGCCGGTTGGTGGCCAGTACCAGTTGACATTATCGGATGGTACCAAAGTATGGTTGAATGCGGCAAGCTCATTGACATTCCCTCCGGCATTTAGTGGCAATGAACGGAAGGTAATGCTAACTGGGGAAGCGTATTTTGAAGTGGCTAAAAATCCGGCGCAACCTTTTAAGGTATTAATGACAGATAGTACTAATGTAGTAGTTACTGGAACTCATTTTAATATTAATGCTTATCAAAACGAGAAGACACAGCAGATAACATTACTCGAAGGAAGCGTCACAGTTTCAAATGCAATCAATGCTGCAAAGCTGGAACCCGGAACGCAGGCTTCGATTCAAAACAGGAAGATTACAAAAGGCAAAGTACTGGATGCAGAAGAAATAACAGGATGGAAAGATGGGCTGTTTGTTTTTCACGATGCGAGTTTAGAATCCATAATGATGCAGCTTGAAAGGTGGTATGATGCAAAAATTATTTATAAGGCCAACATAAAACAATTATTTAACGCCACCATATTAAGAAAAGAACCTTTGGCGAAGGTTTTAAAACTACTTGAATTAAACGGTTACGTTCATTTTAAAACAGAAAATAATACTATTTATGTACTACCCTGATGATTAAAAATACGGGTTATTGCAAACAAAAGCCGGAAGTGTTACTAGCACTGCCGGCGGCGTTTGGGTTAACCCTTTTACCAATTGAGCTATCAACCGAATTAAGTAACCCAAACAATACAAATCTATGCAATTATATGTTGTTTTGCCAAGATTAAAGTACCTCTTGACTATGAAACTTTTGATCTTTTTAACCGTTGTTGCCTGCTTGCAGGTCTCCGCTTCAGGGTATGGCCAGACCGTTACCTTGTCGGTAAAAAACACATCGCTTGAAAAGGTATTTAAAGAAATAAAAAAACAGGCTGGATTTTCTTTTGTTTATACAAGAGATCAACTAAAAAACACCCTGCCTGTTACCTGTAGCGTTGTAAAAGCAGAACTAAAACAGGTACTCTTCATTTGCTTCAGCAATCAGCCATTATCTTTTGTTATTGAAGGGAACTATGTTGTGGTTCAGTCAAAGGCCACAATGACTAAACCTATTGTACAGTCAGATTCTTTGATTGATATTAAAGGTCATGTAATGAATGAAAATGGCGAGCCTTTAGCAGGGGCAACCATTATGGCAAAGCATTCTGGCAGGGGCGTTTCCACTAATAACAAAGGCGACTTTTTGCTTCAGGGTATACAGGACGATGATGTGCTTACCATTTCGAGCGTGGGATTTTACAAAGAAGAAATCGAGGTTAATAAGCAACGTTTTTTAGTAGCAAACCTTAAGCTTGCAGTCAATAGTCTTGAAGAAACAGTGGTGAAAGGATATTATTCAACTTCAAAGAAATTGAATACTGGAAACGTTGTGAAGATTAATGGTTCACAAATAACAGATCAACCTATTTCCAATCCGATTCTAGGGCTTAAAGGATTGGTACCTGGATTACTGATAACACAAAGCAACGGCTTGCCTGGTTCAAGATTTAAAGCATTGATAAGAGGGCAAAACTCAATACAAAATGGTACGAGTCCTTTGTTCGTCATAGATGGTGTACCATTTCTATCTGACAATGATGCTTTAACACAATTAAACGGAATGCTGTCTAACAGCCCTTTCAATTCAATTGACCCAAATGACATTGAAAGTATAGAAGTACTAAAAGATGCTGATGCTACGGCGATATACGGTTCAAGAGGAGCAAACGGTGTTATCCTTATTACTACAAAAAAAATGAAAGCCGATAAAAATTCAGTTTCTTTCAATGTGTCAAGAGGATGGGGAAAGGTAACAAGGACTATGCAGTTGATGAACACGGACCAATATCTTGAAATGCGAAAGGAAGCATTTATAAACGATGGAATTACTCCAACAAACTCAAATGCACCTGATTTGCTTTCATGGGATCAGACAAGATATACAGATTGGAAAAAAATGTTTGTAGGAGGAACCGCACAAACTTACAATGCACAAGTTCGTTACTCTGGAGGCAACCAACTGACAAGGTTTTCTGTAGGAGCAGGATATTACAAAGAGACAACTGTTTTTCCGGTAGAATCCGGTGATAAGAAAACCACTGCGGATATAAACATCAATCATAAGAGCAGCAATGGTAAGCTCAATCTTTCGTTTATAACAAGCTATGGATTTGACAATATTTTATTGCCATCGCAGGACTTAACCAGTATTATGAGCCTACCGCCAAATAGTTACCCGTTAAAGGGTCCTGCTGGTAACTATGTATGGAGTGAGGCTGGTTATTCTGTAGGTAATCCTCTGGCAACATTACAGCAAACCAACAATACTATTACAGACCGGCTGACTGCTAACAGCGTTGTTACATATCGGCTTAACAATTCTTTTGAGTTCAACGCCAAGTTTGGCTATAACAAAGTAAGTGCAACCGAAAGGATCATAGCACCCATTATATCACAAGATCCGGCTTATCTACCAACGGGCGTTTCTGTCTTTGGCAATAATTACATAAGAACATGGATAATTGAACCGCAATTATCTTATAAACATAGTTTCAAATCAAAGTTGAAATTGGAAACACTCTTTGGTTCGACATGGCAAAAAACACAATCTGAAAGAAATCTTATTCAGGGAGACGGTTATACAAATGATGCTCTGCTTGGATCAATAACAGCTGCGCCATACATAACTGCGACAAACGGAAAATTTCAGTATAATTATGCGGCAATATTCGGCAGATTAGGTCTCGATTGGTCTAATAAATATCTAATTAACATAACTGGTCGCCGGGATGGATCTTCACGATTTGGCCCCGATCGCCGGTTCGCAAATTTTGGTGCGCTGGGTGCAGCCTGGGTATTTTCAAAAGAACCTTATATTCAGAATAACCTTACCTTTTTAAGTTTTGGAAAATTGAGGGCTAGCTATGGTTTGACAGGAAATGATCAGATTGGTAACTATCAGTTTCTTGACACTTATAAAGGAACAGTGTATGCATATCAGGGTCAGCCTGGACTTATTCCGGCTAGGTTGTTTAACTCAGATTACAGTTGGGAAGAAAACAAAAAAACAGAAGTAGCGCTGGAACTTGGTCTTTTTCAGGATAGGCTTACTGTTAATATGAATTATTATAAAAATAAAAGCGATAATCAAATAATAAGATACAGCCTTCCTTCACAAACTGGTTTTAATGATGTGCTGATGAATTTTCCTGGAGTGGTAGTCAACAAAGGCTACGAATTTTCTATCAATGCAGAAATTGTGAGGAAGAAAGATTTTCAGTGGAACAGTTCCTTCAATATTTCAACCAATCAAAACAAGTTGGCTTCTTTTCCGGGCTTATCAGGAAGCAGTTATGCATCAACCTACTTCATAGATAAACCATTGAATGCCTTTCAGGGACTTCATTTTACGGGGGTTGATCCACAGACAGGTATTTATCAATTTGAAGACTTCAATAAAGATGGTATAATTGATAATAATGATTTTAACTACTTCGGTACGACTGATCCAAAATACTTTGGTGGATTTTCTAATTCATTAAGCTACAAAGGAGTTCAATTAAATATACTATTTGAGTTTCGAAAGCAACTCGGGCGTGACTTAATCTATTCTTCTGCCGGGCTTATAGGAGATGTAATCAATCAGCCAGTTAATGCTTTAAACAGATGGCGTAAACCAGGAGACATAGTACTTTATCAAAGATTTTCGCAGGATTACACAGGTCCGCTATATTTAGCGGCGAATAACTTACAGCAATCCGATGCAATTCTTACTGATGCATCCTACATCAGGTTAAGAAATGTAATGCTTTCATACAACTTTCCATCATCCTGGTTAAAGAAATTAAATATAGTAAGTTGGAAAGTTTTCTGCCAGATGCAAAATCTGTTTACCATAACTAAATACAAAGAGAATGATCCAGACAGCCAGTCATCGGCTTCATTACCACCGTTAAGGATGATCACTGCGGGTATTCAGGCTAATTTTTAAATGAAAAAAAATGAAAAGAAAATTCATATACTCAACAATATATTTCGTTTTAATCAGTACACAGTTATTGATTTTAAACTCCTGTAAGAAGTTTACCGACATAGACAGTCCTACGGATCAACTGAATAGTGATTTGGTTTTTGCCGATAGTTCAACAGCAGTTAGTGCAATAACTGGCATTTACAGCGATATGGCTACAGGCAGAAATCTTTTTGCCAACTCGGCAACAACCTTGTATGGCGGTCTATGTGCAGACGAATTGTATTTTTATACGCAGGGAACCCGGGATGAATTCACTAAAAATCAAATTACCCAGGCAAATCATTTCACTATTGGAAACGCTTTTTGGAAACCTGCCTACAAGAGTATTTATGCAGCCAACCTTGCCATAGAGAAATTAGCACTATCGCAAAATATATCACTCTCTCTAAAAAATCAACTAACAGGGGAAGCCAAATTTATTAGAGCTTTTTGCTATTTCCACCTGGTTAACCTATTTGGAGATGTACCGTTAATAGTATCATCCAAATACCAGGATGCGGCCATAGCACCAAGGGTCGCAGTAGCCCATGTTTATACTCAAATAGTACAAGATCTCAATGACGCAAAAATATTATTGAGTGCTCAGTATATATCAACGGAAAGAGTGCGTCCAAATAGATGGACTGCTATTGCCTTACTATCTCGCTGCTATTTATACACCAATCGTTGGCAGGAAGCCGAAACAGAAGCATCATCAATAATAGCATCAGGAGCTTATGCGCTGGAATCAGATTTGAATAATGTTTTTATAAAAAACAGTGGAGAAGCAATCTGGCAACTAATGCCGGTTCGGCCTGGCGCAAATACTTATGAAGCATTGGAAATTTTGCCACTGAGTAATTTTTCTTCTCCCACATATCTTATCACTTTAACTTTACGCAATTCATTTGAAAACGGGGATAACAGGAAGTCAGTATGGATAAAATCCCGGGTATTTAATAACGATACACTGTATTTTCCTTTTAAATACAAAGTGTCGAATAGTCCGACCTTGAATGAATATTACACAGTGTTTAGGTTGGCGGAGCAATACCTCATCCGTGCTGAAGCTGAATTAAATCAGAATAAAATCGTGGAGGCGCAGGCTGATATTAATATCCTACGTAACCGTGCTGGTCTTAGCAATACATCGGCAAATACTAACCAACTGCTGAAGCAGGCACTCGAAAAAGAAAGACGAATAGAATTATTCAGCGAATGGGCGCATCGCTGGTTCGATCTAAAAAGAACCGGTCGAGCCAGTGAGGTTTTATCGATAATTAAGGGTTCCACTTGGCAACCAACAGATACCCTTTGGCCTATTCCACAACAGGAGCTTAACCTCAACCCGTCATTAACGCAAAACCCAGGGTACTAAATTTTCAACAACTTTAATTAATTAAAATGGCACATAAATTTATGCGCCTGATGGTATTATTTTTAATACCATTGGGAAGCTATGCTCAAAAAGTAAAGCCTCTGAATATAGGAGACACACTCCCTCCCGTAATCTTCAAGAATGTTTTCAATGCTCCAGGCACTTCAATTTCCTTAAAGGATTACAAGGACAAATTAATAATTCTTGACTTTTGGAATAAATGGTGCTCAGCCTGCGTTTCCTCATTTCCGGAAATGGAAGGAATTCAAAGAAAATTTGATGGCAAACTAAAAATTATTCTTGTTACCACAGATAATAACACTGATTTGGTAAAACTCTTTAAGAAAGTTAAAATGCCATCTTTGCCAATTGCAACTGATGATACTTTACTTAAGCATTTGTTTCCGCATATAACGGTTCCGCACCACGTTTGGATTAATCAGGAAGGCGTGGTGCAATTTATTACTGATGGGTACAACACAACAGAAAGCAATATCGAAAAAACACTTCAGGGGAATAAATTGGCTTTGCACGTTAAAAAAGAAGTCAACGATTTTAACGATGAACTTCCCTTTTGGCAAGAAGGTGATGGGCGGCTGCAGAAATACATCACATCTTATTCACTCGGGATGAGACGAATTGAAGAAAATACTTCAGGATACTGTTCTATGACCAAGGATACTTTAAATAAAACTATTGGATTTAAATTTCTTAATACTTCGTTGCTGGAATTGTATAAAACGGCATTTGGGTATTCTATTTATTATTCACCTTACAAACACCTTAATCGTGTGATATCTGTTGGTTCAAGGGACAGGAACAGTTTTAAACCGCCGATAAATAATGACAGTATGGATACTTGGTCTAGAGACAATCTCGTTTGCTTTGAATCTAAATGGATGGAGGTTAATGATACCCTTGCATTTCAGCATTTGCAGGACGATGTGAACAGGTTCTTTCCTTATTCGGTCAAGGTCGAAAATAGGGAGGTATCTTGCTATTCACTAACGCTTCTGCCCGGCTATATTTTTAAAAAACCTTCCGACACAAAAAACGGCATCAACTGGGAAGGGGAAAGAATTTCGTTTACCAATCAACCGCTTTCTGTTTTAGTAGAAACCTTAAATGGGATAGATCTTTTCGATTTGATACCAGTAACTGATGAAACAAATAATGATATGAAAATTGATCTGACTTTAAGCAATGCTTTATCAGATATAGGAACGTTAAAAAAGGAGTTATTGAAAAACGGATTGGTACTGGAGCAAAAAAAGAAGATTTTGAAAATGCTGGTAATAGGCGAAAAAAAGTAACAGGACAGCAAATGGTAGACTGTCCTGTTACTTTCATTTAGTTACGTTTTTTGATAGTGTAACTTTGGGTGAAATCCGGTTTGCCAGAACCATTGTCAGTTGCATTTTCCACACCACAGCGGTGAACAGGGCTATTGGGGCAGGGAAGGACACCAGTCCCTACTAAAGTGTAGTTAGCTGGGTTGTCCATATTCGCCTGAATGTCCTGGCCTGCCTTTCCAAACAAATCATAAGTGTAACTATTGCCTGCCACCTTTGTGGTTTTGTGGTTGGTCGTGAATGCTGAAGCAGTCAACGCCAACATAACAACAAAAATTCCTAGATACTTTTTCATAAATAAAATTTTTAATTAAATAATAGCCTACTATTTTATACAGGTTTTCGGCTTGTCCTGTTTATTGCAATAAAAAGTTTATGCGGAGTAGAAAAAAGTAATGAAACCGTAATAAGCAAAATGAAAAAACTGTTGAATAAAATATGGTTGCTCCACGAGAGTTCTTTGATAACGCCGCCGCAGGAACATGGGAGGTGTTCCATGAATAAGATCATATAAGCAATATACACGGTAAAGATGGTCATTAGTATTAATGAACAAACAAGGCCTGCTTGGAGAAACTTATTGTATAACAGTAAAGAGGCAATTAAAAGTTCAAGTGCTGGAATTAGCCACACGATAATCGATGCCTGGTCATGAATTATTGGTGACAACATAATTGATGTGTAAAAATTATCGTGATCTATAAGCTTACTTATGCCAGTGTAAGTAAATAAAAAAATAAGCAGATATCTGGTTACAGCACTTATTTGAAATAATATTTTGCTCTGCTTCATATGATAAGTAATGAAGAACAAAACTCTAATATTATTTTCAGTATTTTTTTTAAAAGCTATTTGCAACTGGACATTAAAGTTTTGCAAAAAGTATTATCAACGTCTTAATGATCCCGGAGTAACGCCGAATTGCCTGCGGAAGGCGGTAATAAAGTTAGTGGTACGTGGATACCCTATCATAGAAGCGATTTCTTTAACGGGCTTATTAGTAGTTAGAATAAGCTGTTTAGCGTGTTGCATTTTCTTTTCCATCAGCCATTCAAATATGCCGCTGTTGAAGTATTTTCGGAAGCCTGTTTTAAGCTTAAATTCATTCAACGCTACCAACTTTGACAGAGTCTTAATTGACGGCGGTTTCTTATCTATATGGTTTTCGAGGATGGAACGGGCTTCATGAATTCGGGCAGTTTCAAATGGAGTAAAATGGTATGCTTTAACATCACGCTTAAAAGAATTTTGAAGTAACTGATATAGCAACTCCCGCACTTTTAAATCATAATAGAATTGCCGTGTGGTTTCATCATAAGGACAATCAAGAATCTGGTTCATAATTTCCTTCATAGAAGGAATAGACCAGCCACCCTTTCCGCTCAATATTGTTTGAGGGGAATCACGTAAGAGCGGAGTCAGTTCAGGGAAAAATGGGGACAGTTCCTGAAGCAACTTTGGAGAATAAAAAAAATCAATGAACCGGAAATCTTCATCCTTATTGAACAGCACCTGGCAATTCGTTTCCTTGGTGAGGTAACAGATGTATTGATCCTTTCTTAAATGAAATTTACCAAGGCTTTCCAATTCTTTCCGGGCCTCATTCTTAAGCATAAAATTACCGTAAAGACCATATTGACTTGTCCACCCTTTCGCCGATACTTTTTGTAGAAGTCTGCCTGTACTTAATCTAATAAAGTAATCTACTCCGGTTAATTGTTGAAGTATAATTTCTGCAAAATTGGTTTTCGTAGATAGTGCCGTAGATCCTCTTAGAAAAGGCCCTCTGTAATCAGCGGGAAGCCCCGGCTGGAACTCCAGTGTAGAATGATTCGGTAAAGTAAGTTCTATATTATTCATACGAATTATATTTTCACGCTCTTAGCCGCTGCAGGGTAATGAATAGGGATTAAATCAATTATAAAGTTAATTTTTTCAAATGAATAACTTCCCAATGATTTGTAGAATTTTAGCTACTCCATACTTCTTAAAAGCTAAACCAGAAAAATCAATTTTAGTTTAAATAATAAAAAGGTCTGAGACCCTATTCCGGCTTTAATCCTTAGCTCTGTGTGATTTCCTTATTAGCTGAAGACATGCTATCTTTAATAGACATGAATGCTGTCTACATAAAAAATATGGTTTGCAACCGCTGCATTTTGGTGGTCAGGCAGGAATTAGAAAAACTTGATCTTCCTTTCAGTTCTATTACCTTGGGCGAACTGCAATTTAAGCAGCCCCCATCCACAAAACAGTTAAACCAATTAAAGATCAATCTTGCCAGCCTGGGCTTTGAAGTGTTGGACGACAGTAAAAAGCAATTAATTGAAAAAATTAAAAATGTGGTTGTCGATCAGATCCATTACCAGCCAGTGGATGAAAAACATAATTTTTCAGAAATCCTTTCTAAAAAATTACATAAAGATTATAGTCATTTAAGTGGCCTGTTTTCCGAAGTAGAAGGCATTACTATTGAAAAATATATCATCAACCAGAAAATAGAAAAGGCAAAGGAACTGATTGCTTACAATGAAATGAACTTTAATGAAATAGCCTACCAATTGGGATACAGCAGCAGTGCCCACCTTTCTGCGCAGTTTAAAAAGATCACCGGGCTAACACCTACACACTTCAGGAAAGCCGCCGACAAACGTAGGAAACCCATCGATAAAGTTTAATCAAGAATAACATGAAAATCTTTGCATACGGATCTAATATGAATATCAACAGGTTGAAGGAAAGGGTGCCTTCTGCCACAAAAATTTGTAATGCTTCTGTAGACGGTTACAAATTTTCATTTAATAAAAGAAGTAATGTTGATGGTTCTGCAAAAGGTAATATTGAGTTCACAAGTAATAATGAAGACAAAGTATGGGGTGTTATTTTCGAAATAGATGAAGCAGATAAATCAGGCCTGGATAAAGTGGAGGGTTTAGGAAAAGGCTACAATGAACAGCAGATTGATTTGCTCGATGATAAAGGAAATACCATTAAGGCACAAGTTTATATGGCTGATGCTGCTTCCATTAATAATGAAGTGTTGCCTCTCGATTGGTATAAGGCATTTGTAGTTACTGGTGCTGAACAAAATGACTTACCTGCTGACTATACAGAAAAACTAAAAAACACTACTGCAAAAGCAGATAAGAATGTGGAAAGAAGTGAGAAGCAACAGGCAATATTAAAGGGGATTAGCAAAACCTGAATTGTATAAATCATTGCCATAATTATATAAGCACCATATTTCAAACGCTGTATCTTTGTTGTATCAAAATGAAAAAGATTTCCCTCATATTACTGATTATCATTTACTCCCTTTCCACATTAGGCATTGGGGTGAAGCAGTTTTATTGCTGTGGCAAATTAAAATCTACTGATATTAGTTTTGTAGTAAAAGATACAAAAGACAAATGCGGCAAAGGAAGCATAGGCGGTTGCTGCAAAACAAAATTTAAAAGCTTAAAAGTTAAAGACAGCCATGTAGCCGCCGATGGCATCACTACACCACTAAAGTATTTTACTGACCTGCATTTGCTTACCCCATCTGTTGAAATGCCTCAGTGGACAAGCAAGCCGCTTGATATTGCTAACGCAACACATGCGCCACCGGTTCATTATGGCGTACCCATTTATATCCTTAACTGCGTCTATCGTATTTGATGTAATCTTCTCCTGAATTATTCCAGGCACTCTATAGCCTGATGTTACTGCTATATTTCAATGCAGTAAACACACTACATTTTACATACAAAAAACATTTACAATGAAAACAATTAAAATATTGTTTGCAATGCTGTTAGCATTCGCAACATTCCAATCTGCAAACGCTCAAAGCGATAAAACACAAAGAACAGTTGGTATAAAATCACAGCACATTAAAGTATCAGGCACATGCAGCATGGACAAACGCCGCATTGAAGCTGCCGCTTATACTATTGACGGTATCAAATCTGCCAATTGGAACGAATATACACAGGTACTTACAGTAACCTATAGTGTATTTAAAACAGATGCAGCAGACAATGCACAAAAGAAAATTGCAGCCGCAGGCAACGATACTGAAAAGTACAGGGCTAACGATGCCGCATACCAGGCACTTCCAGATTGCTGCCATTACCAAAGAAAACAAGAGTAATTCTTTCATCATCATAAAACAAATACAATGAAAAAAGTAATCATTATTTTAATTGCAATAACCACTGCATTCGCAGGGTTTGCACAGACAGGTAAAAATAAAATGCCTGCAAAAAAAGCAGCCGTGACGCAACAGGTAAAATACACCTGCCCCATGCACCCGAATGTAACCAGCGATAAGCCAAGAAAATGTTCTGAATGCGGTATGGATTTAACCAAATCGAAAAAGGAACAAATGAAAATGGAAGTAATGAAAATGTACGCCTGCCCCATGCACCCGGATGTTACCAGCGATAAGCCAGGCAAATGTTCGCAATGCAATATGGACATGACAGAAGTAAAGAAAAAACCGAAAATTAAAAAAGGCTAATCAGCAGGAGCATTGGAGAAATATATTTCTTCAATGCTCTTTTTAAACAAAATTTTTATGAAGATGAAAGCAATAAAATATGTTACGATGATGGTGCTTGTGTTTACAAGCATTGTCTCGTATGCTCAAACAAATAAACCTGCAGCACAAGATACCAGTGTTACATTTAAAGTATTTGGTGCCTGCATACAATGTAAAAACAGGATTGAAACTGCCGTAAAAGGCAAGGGCGTAAAAACTGCCAGTTGGGATATAAACAGCAAAATATTAAGCCTCACTTATAATCCTGCACAAACAACCATTGATAAAATACAAAACAGGATTGTAGCCGTAGGGCACGATATAGAAACGAAGAAAGCAAAAGACAATGTATATAGCGAATTGCCTTCCTGTTGCCATTATCGGGAAATGGAAAAGATGATGGATGAAGTTGCAGCAGATACAATGAAAATGCAATCGGTAGACACAGTGTTAGTAAAAAACGATACAACAACAAACGCAGTTCTTACAGAGCCAAAAATAACCGGGCACATTGTAAAAGGTGTCGTATTAGAAACGGATAAAAAAGGGATGTTCACTCCTTTGTCCGGAGCAAGTGTCGTTTGGTTAAATTCAGGCAAGGGCGTATCAACTGATAACAATGGAGTTTTCTCAATTACGCATGATGGTAAAGATAGCAGGTTGGTAATAAGCTACACAGGCTACAAAGCAGATACCATCACAGTTGTAGAAATGAATGAACTGAAAATCGTTTTAGCCTCTAACAAGCAATTGTCAGAAGTTACCGTTACATCAAAGCAACGCTCCACTTATCTGTCTGCAATCAATCCTATCCGCACTCAGGTAATGTCAGATAAAGAATTGTTTAAAGCAGCTTGTTGCAACCTCAGCGAAAGCTTTGAAACAAACCCTTCGGTAGATGTATCGTACAACGATGCAGTAACAGGCTCAAAGCAAATTCAGTTGTTAGGATTAAGTGGCAATTACACACAGCTCACAGTAGAAAACCTGCCTGGCCCACGGGGCATTGCAACGCCATTAGGATTAAATTCCATTGCCGGGCCATGGGTAGAATCCATACAACTAACAAAAGGCATTGGTTCAGTAGCCAACGGCTACGAAAGCATTGCCGGGCAAATAAATGTTGAATTAAAGAAACCAGAAAACAGCGAAAAATTATATGCTAATGTGTATGTAAATGATTTTGGTAAAACAGATGTAAACCTGAACCTCTCAAAAAAAATCGGAAAGAAATGGTCAACTGGTTTATTGCTGCATGATGATTTTTTAACCAACAAAAATTTGGATTTTAATAAAGACGGCTTCAGGGATTTGCCAACCGGCAACCAGTTCAGTTTAATCAACCGTTGGAAATATGATAATGGCAAGGGATATCTCACACAATTTGGCATAAAAGTATTGAATGATAAAAGAACCGGCGGCGAAGTAGCATACAATCCAAACACAGATAAAAACACGACAAACAAATACGGCTTAGGCATCAATACCCAACGCTACGAAGCCTTTGCAAAAATTGGCTATGTATTTCCTGAAAAGAAATACAAAAGCATTGGCTTACAATTATCGACAATTGACCACAAGCAGTATTCATACTTCGGCTTAACCACTTACAATGCAAAGCAGCAAAACTTTTATGCCAATTTAATTTATCAATCCATCATTAAAAGCACCATTCATAAATTCAGGACAGGCATTAGTTTTTTGTATGATAAATACAACGAAGACTTTAAAGCCATCAACTACAAAAGAACAGAAACAGTACCAGGAGCTTTTTTTGAATACACTTTTACACCGTTAGAAAAATTTAGTTTAATAGCAGGGTTAAGAGGCGATTACAATAACCTCTTTGGATTTTTTGCAACACCACGTTTGCACCTTCGGTACGAACCAATCAAAGGGACAACAATAAGGGTAAGTGCAGGGCGTGGCCAGCGCACAGCAAATATTTTTGCAGAAAATACAAGTGTGTTTGTAAGTTCAAGGCAGGTGGATATTATCACCAATCAAACAGGCAAAGCCTATGGCTTAAATGCTGAAGTAGCATGGAACAAAGGCATCAGTATAGACCAGAAACTAAAACTGTTTCATAAAGATGCGGTGCTAAGTGTTGACTATTTCAGAAATGATTTTAACAACCAGGTTGTGGTAGATTTAGAAAACCCCGTGCAGGTAAAATTTTACAACCTGCAGGGTAAGTCATACTCCAACAGTTTTCAGGCAGAGCTGAATTTTGAACCGGTAAAAAAATTGGATATAAGAGTAGCGTACCGCTACTTCGATGTTAAAACAACTTACAGCGGCAAATTATTGCAGCGTCCCCTTATTGCAAATAACAGGGCTTTTATAAACCTTGATTATGCAACCAACGGCTGGAAGTTTGATTACACCATCAACTACAACGGCAAAAAAAGAATCCCTGGTACCGAACCAAATCCGGTACAGTATCAACGGCCACAATATTCACCGGATTTTATTTTAATGAATGCACAAATAAGTAAAACAGTAGGCAAAAAACATCCAATGGATTTTTACATCGGCGCAGAAAACCTGGCAAATTATTTTCAGAAAAATGTAATTGTAGCCGCCAGCCAGCCATTTGGAAATTACTTTGATGCCTCCTTAGTTTGGGGCCCGGTAACAGGCAGGATGTTGTATGCAGGCTGGAGGTTTAAGCTCAAATAAAACAACCCAAAATTGGATAAACACCTGCCACGATTCTATAAGAGGTTAGGCATAGTGTGATGGTAACTTTGTAGTACAAAAATAAAATACTATGACACATATATATAAAGTTAGCGGTATGACATGCGGCGGATGCCAGGCAAAAGTGCAGGGGTTATTGTCAAAAGTTACAGGCGTAAAAAATGTAAGCATTGATTTAGCAAAAGGCGAAGCAACAATTGATATGGACAAGCACATCGCAACAATCGATTTGAAAGAGGCGTTGAAAGACTATCCAAAATATCAGTTATCAGAAACAATTCACCGGCAACAAATTGTTGCACCGGTCATTGTTGACGAAGAAACAAAGCCATGGTTAGTTACTTATAAGCCTATACTGCTGATTTTTGGATACATTATTGGTACCACATTGTTATTGGAATATGTAAACGGCGGCTTTACCTGGATGCGTTGGAAGAACAATTTTATGGCAGGTTTCTTTTTGGTGTTTTCATTTTTCAAGATGCTTAATCTGAAAGGATTTGCAGAAAGCTACAGCATGTATGATATTGTCGCAAAAAAATGGACTGGTTGGGGTTACTTATATCCATTCATTGAAATGATCCTGGGAATTGCATTTCTAATCAGCTTTAATCCAGTGATTACCAACATACTTACCTTGATTGTAATGTTCGTGAGTATTATCGGTGTTTTACAGTCTGTTTTTAACAAAAGAAAGATCAAATGTGCTTGCCTTGGGGATGTGTTTAACCTGCCGATGAGCACTATAACTATAATAGAAGATGGATTAATGATCGCAATGAGTGCGTTAATGATATTTACATTGTCCTAACAAGACTTGCGCATTTTTAGTAAAAAACTTATATTTGAGATAGAATTAAATGAAGAAAAGACTTTCCATACAACTTAAAGCAGGTTTCCTGTTGATGATATTCTGTTTCAATATGGTCGTGGGATTTGCATGTGCGTTGGGAATTGGAGAGGTTTCTAATCCTTCACATCACCACGAAGAGGCGGCTGAAGAACATAGCCATGTTAGCCAGGTTAATAACACAAAACCCCATCATGAAGACGCTGAACACAAACACAAGCATTCTGATAAAAAAGGGAAAGAAGACGGTTGCTGTACTGACAAAGTTGTAAAAATTGCACAGGCTGATAAAGCGATGCCGCAACTTGCTAAGTTAGTAAGCCCGGTATTCTTAACCGCTTTTGTTGTTACATACTATGACCTCAACATTTTTTATCCTTCACAATCAGGTGTATCTAATAAATACCTTGTACTTGGTCACCATCCCCCCATCCCCGACATACGTATAGCTATCCAGAGTTTTCAGATATGATTGAATGTATAAAGGTTTTATGCATGGCTTTGCCATGCCTGTAATTATTTTATTTATACATTAATCAATTAAAAATGAAAAAGATATTTTTAACGGTTACTATTGCCGCAATAGCATTCACTCAAAACAGTTTTGCACAGGATAGTTCAAAAAACACCATATTACTTAGCAGTTATTATTCTCTGAAAGATGCATTAGTGAGCAGCAATCCTGCTTTGGCTGCCACAGCCGCAGATGGCTTCGCAAAAGCATTGGCTGATGCAGATCAGCAATCAATAAATGCGGAGGTAAAAAGCATCCTTTTAACCGATGCGACTGTTATTGCACAATCTAAAGATCTCAAACTTCAGAGAGAGAAATTTGCGGAACTTTCAACCAATATGTTCGAGTTGGCTAAAACTATAAAGCTTTCTACCGAACCCGTGTACCAGCAATATTGCCCCATGAAAAAAGCCTCCTGGTTAAGCAACAATAAGGCAATTAAAAATCCTTATTATGGTAATGCTATGCTCACTTGCGGCAGCGTAAAATCAACACTCTAATTTACTGTTAATGCTCAAAGCCCTTTCATTGAGTGAAGGGGGCTGGCAGCGTTATTTTTAAAATATTAAAATTCATAAAATGGAAAGGATAAAATTTATAGTGGCTGCTTTTGCACTTGTGTTAACTTTCGTGGCCTGCAAGAAAGATACAAATGGCGTCATATTACAAGCCCATGATGATAATAGAATGATGGACAGTATGCACACAATGATGGCCCGAATGGAGACTATGCCTATGACTATGGATCCTGAGGTGGATTTCACAGAAATGATGATGATGCACCATGAGGGAGCAATCAATATGTCAAATGCACTTATCAGCTCTGGGGCAAACGACAGTTTGAAAAGATTTGCTCAAAAAGTAATTGCTGATCAAAGAGTAGAAATTACCGCTTTGATGACTATAAGAATGACACTTGTAGCTGACAATATGGATATGGGTTATATGCAGGAACAAATGGATAACATGGAGAAATCAGGTAAAGCTGCAGATGTCCAGATTATTACCGGTGATATTGACAATGACTACGCTACATTAATGATGATACATCATCAGTCAGCCATAGATGATGCAAATGGCTACTTACATCATGGTAACAATATACAACTGAAAAATATAGCCAGTAATATCATTTCGGCACAGAATAAAGAAATAATTGAATTAAGCAATTGGCTTAAATCGAATAAACGGTAAAGTATTTTCTAATCCTCAATTTTATAAATTATAATAACATGAAAAATATAATCCTTGGTTTTGCAATCGCATCCATAACCTTAGCGGCCTGCAATAGCAGCAACAATAAAAATACGGATGACACACAAACTATGCACAACACAGATACATCTAAGTCAACAACAGCAACTGCAATGCAGGGTACAACAAGTACAAAGACCTCCGTTTCCTTTCCTGAAAAGGAAATAATTGCGGGTTACCTGCAATTAAAAAATGCCCTCGCAAAAGATAATGCTAACGAGGCTGCTGCCGCAGCCAATACAATAGTTTCAACATTAGCAAAAGTGGATACGAGTATCCTTTCTTCGGACCAGATGAAAACTTATCTGGATATAGCCGATGACCTTAAAGAACATGCAGAACACATAGGGGGAAATGCCGGCAAAATTGAACATCAGCGGGAGCATTTTATGATGATGAGTAAAGATATTGCAGACCTGGTAAAAAAATTCGGTAATGGAGGGCAGACACTCTATAAAGATTTTTGCCCGATGGCAAACGATGGCAAAGGGGCAACATGGATAAGCGAGGTAAAGGAAATAAAAAACCCATACTTAGGTAGTAAAATGCCTGACTGCGGCTCCGTAAAAGAAACTATAAAATAGCTATGATCCGGACAAAGAAAATACTACTGGCTTTGCTCATTTTATTTGTTGCAATACAATTTATTCAGCCTGCCCACAATAAGGGTGTGCAGGTATCGCCAACCGATTTTACGAAGGTTTTTACCGTGCCGCAAGATCTTCAGAAGATTTTGCAGGGTGCCTGTTATGATTGCCACAGTAACAACACTGGTTACCCATGGTATTCACGAATTCAGCCTATGGCATGGATAATGAAAAGGCATATTGATAGCGGAAAAGCGAAACTAAATTTCAGTGATTTCGGCAGTTATAGTTTTCGCAGGCAGGTAAGTAAATTAAGGGGGATTGCAAATCAGGTTAAAGATGATGAGATGCCCTTATCCTCTTATAAAACGATGCATAAAAAAGCAAATTTAAATGCAGATGAAAAAAGTTTAATCGTGAATTGGATGAACAAAGCAGCAGATAGTATTTCACTGAAAAACTAAAAGTAATGGAGAAACTCAAACAAATATTAATCACCATATTCAAAGCAATCTTATTCATAAAAGAAATTGTTGCAAATAGAACAAAATGAAAAATTTATTAATAACCATAACAATACTTTTTTTTTCAACATGGCTTACCGCGCAAAGTAAGTATGCAGAAACGGATAGGGAAATGATAAAACAATATCTCAACAGAAGGGATACTATTCCCTTTCCACATACAAATAGTAATGAAACAGCAATAAAAAATATACTCCGGTCATACGCCGATGCCATTCAAAGATTGGATGTAAAAGGAAGTGAAGAATTATTTATGGTGGATTCCAGAATTTACGAATCGGGTATTGACGAGGGCAACTATACGAATTATTTAGCTTCTCATCTTTTGCCTGAATTACGAACATTTAAATCAATCGCTTTTACGAATTATCAGATAAATGTCGAATCGGATGGCAAATACGCTTTTGCATCAGAATCCTACAATTGTACAATTACATTGTTAAAGAATGACACGGAAATTAAATTCAAAAATCTGTCTACATCCGTTTTAAAGAAAGTAAAGGGAAAATGGAAAATTATGATAATGCATAGTTCCACAGAAAAAAATTAAATTAAACACTAATTTTTATGGATCATCATCACGGCTCAAACAAAGAATCTACCCATGAAGGACATGATATGAGCAATATGCAGCATGGAGCAAACCCAGCAATGGGCATGGCAGGGCATAATCATCATGCAATGATGATAGCCGATTTTAAAAAGCGGTTTTATGTAGTGCTTATCCTTACTATTCCAATCATGTTGCTATCAACCATGATTCAACATTTTATGAAAGTTGATTGGCAGTTTGCAGGTTCTCAATACATCCTCTTTGCATTATCAACTGTAGTATTTTTTTACGGTGGCTTTCCATTCCTAAAAGGTTTGGTTGACGAAGTAAAAGCAAAGAACCCCGGCATGATGTTCTTGATTGGCTTTGCTATTACGGTTGCATATATCTACAGCGTAGCAATCGTTTTTGGCTTACAGGGCATGGACTTCTTTTGGGAATTAGCAACACTAATACTCATCATGCTTTTAGGGCATTGGATAGAAATGAAATCCGTTGCAGGTGCTTCAAAAGAATTGGAATTATTAGTACAACTTATGCCAGCCGATGCACACATGGTAATGCCTAACATGGTGCATGATGTAAAGACAGACACATTAAAAGAGAACAATATTATTTTAGTAAAGCCGGGCGAAAAAGTGGCAGCAGACGGAATAATATTAGAAGGTGAAAGTTACCTCAATGAAAGTATGCTGACAGGCGAAAGCAAACCGGTACAAAAAGTAAAAGGCGATAAAGTAATTGCAGGTGCAATCAATGGCAATGGCTCAATAAAAGTTACCGTTTCCCATGCTGCAAAAGACTCTTACTTATCACAGGTTATAAAGTTGGTGGATGATGCACAAAAATCAAAATCAAACACACAGTTATTAGCAGACAAAGCAGCAAGGTGGCTAACCATCATTGCCTTGGTTTCCGGTATTGCTACCTTTTTATATTGGTATCTCACCGGTCAATCATTAGCCTTTGCAATGGAGCGGATGGTAACGGTAATAGTTATTTGTTGCCCTCATGCTTTAGGTCTTGCAGTTCCTTTGGTTGTTGCTAAATCAACTGCATTATCTGCAAAAAATGGCTTACTCATTAAAAACAGAACCGCTTTTGAAAATGCAAGAAAAATAACTACCATCGTTTTTGACAAAACAGGAACATTAACTGTTGGCAAATTTGAAGTATCAAAAATTGTTTCGCTGCAAAAAGGGTTAAACGAAAATGAAATCATTCGTTTGGCATCAGCATTAGAACAAAAATCAGAACACCCGATTGCAACAGGCATCTTGCAAAAAGTAAAAGATTTATCTGTTGCCATTCCAGCAACAGAAAATTTTAATGCCATCACAGGCAAAGGTGTTGAAGCAACAGTAGAAGGCAAAAAAATATTGGTAGTCAGTCCGGGATATTTAAAAGAAAATAATTTGGCAATTTCGGAAGGCTTCACCCCTAACGATACTGAAACAGTTGTATTTGTAATCGTCAACAATCAATTGGCAGGTTATATTGCTTTATCAGACGAAATCCGGCCTGAATCGGCCGAAGCGATAAAGACCTTAAAAGAAAACAATATCAAATCAATTCTTTTAACAGGCGACAATAGTAAGGTCGCAAAAAGTGTTAGCGATACTTTAGGCATGGATGGCTTTATTGCAGAAGTGTTGCCCCATCAAAAATTAGAAAAGATAAAAGACTTGCAAAGCAAAGGCGAGTTTATTGCCATGACGGGTGATGGCGTAAACGATGCACCGGCATTGGCCATCGCCGATGTTGGTATTGCCGTGGGTAGTGGCAGCGACATAGCAGCCGAAACCGCAGGAATTGTTTTGGTCAACAGCAACCCGAAAGATATTGTGAGCCTGATTTTATTTGGCAAAGCCACTTATCGTAAAATGATACAAAATTTGATCTGGGCAACAGGCTACAATGTGATCACATTACCATTGGCAGCAGGAGTTTTGTATAATCAGGGCATTTTATTGAGCCCCGCTGCCGGTGCCGTTTTAATGACTGTCAGCACTGTTGTTGTAGCTATCAATGCAAGCGTATTGTCGGTCAAAAAATAATTTTATAATTTTTAAAATAAAATCATGGAAACGAAAAACAACGAACATCAGCATTCAAAATCAAATGCCATGATGTATAAAAAATTTGCACTTATGTTATTGCTTTCTTTCGTTGCAATGTATATACTTATGTACGCAATGGTAGACAGGTTAGCCAACGTGATCCCAAATGTAAACCAGTTTTACATGGCAGGCTTAATGACCATGCCTATGCTCATATTGGAGTTGCTTATAATGGGCAGGATGTATCTCAATAAAAAGCTGAACAGCATACTTATTGCTGCAGGCTTCATAGGCTTGATCGCATTTTTCCTCTGTATTAATCAGCAAGCAGGTGTTACAGATAAACAGTTTTTAAGATCCATGATACCGCATCATGCTGCAGCAGTGTTAATGGTAAAAAAGGCTTCGCTTACAGATCCTGAGATCAGGAAATTAGCTGATAAAATCATTACCAGTCAGCAAGAAGAAATTCAGCAAATGAAAGACAAATTAAAACAATTGAACAAATAACAAAAAGAACAATAAACTGATAACGATGAAAAAAATAACAATGCTGGTATCGATACTTGGAATTCTCTATTCAGGGCAGGCACAAGATATGAAGGGCATGGATATGAATAGTAAGAATACAAAAGTACAGGCTCAGCCAGCTTCCTATACCTGTCCAATGCATCCGGAGGTACAGATGACTAAACCTGGAAATTGTCCTAAATGTGGAATGAAACTGGTCAAAGAAAAACAGAAGCCTGCTTCCGTAGTTGTAAAGAAAACGGTGGATGTAAATATTCCCGACGCTCAAAATCCGGTTACCTACACTTGTCCTATGCATCTGGAGATTCATGCATCAAAGCCAGGCAATTGCCCGAAGTGTGGTATGAAATTAATAAAGGAAAAGCCCACATCTGCTCCTCCTCAAAAGCATGATGACATGCAGATGCCTGTGAAGGATACTACATCCAAAATGGGTAACATAGATATGAAAATGGATGATAAAGGAATGGGTAACATGGAAATGCCCAAAGCAAACTTGGGGGTAATAAAAACAATTAAAAGTAAAATACCGCCAAGGACAGTTCGGTATGATCTGTACATTGCCGATACGATGGTGACATTTGGTAAAAAATCAAAAAGAGCTATTGCAGTTAACGGGCAGATACCCATGCCAACATTGACTTTTACTGAAGGTGACACTGCGGAAATTTATGTACACAACAATTTAGATGAAGAAACTTCTTTACACTGGCATGGATTGTTTTTACCTAATCAATATGATGGAGTTCCAAACTTGACCCAGATGCCTATCAAACCGCATACAACGCATCTGTATAAATTCCCAATCATCCAGCATGGTACACACTGGTATCACAGTCATACTGAACTCCAGGAACAGATTGGAATGTATGGTATGTTCATCATGAATAAGAGAGAAGAGTTGGATATACCTACCATCCCGCTGATCCTCAGTGAATGGATTGACATGAAACCCGGAGAAGTGCATCGCAGCTTACATGCTGCTACAGATTGGTTTGCAGTGCAAAAAGGAAGCACACAGAGTTATGCGGAAGCCATTAAACAAGGTCATTTCAAAACCAAAGTAGCCAATGAATGGAAGCGTATGAATGCGATGGATCTTACAGATGTTTACTATGATAATTTCTTATTGAATGGCAAAAACCAGAATGAACAGCCACAGTTTAAGACAGGTGATAAGGTACGGTTGCGTATAGCGAATGGCGGGGCTTCAGATTATTTCTGGTTGTCTTATGCCGGTGGTAAAATAACCGTGGTGGCAACAGATGGAAATGATGTAGAGCCGGTAGAAGTAGACAGGTTGATCATTGCTGTTTCGGAGACCTACGATGTGATTGTAACGATTCCGGAAAACAAGAGCTATGAATTTCTGGTTACGCCTGAAGACAGGACAAAGGATGCTTCCTTATGGCTGGGCAGTGGTGAAAAAGTTGCCGCCACAAAAATGAAGCGGCCAAAATACTTTGCCGGTATGAAGATGATGAACGACATGATGGACATGAAAGGCAATATGATTGAAATGGAAGGGATGAAAATGGAAAACCAGGTGATGGATATGAATACTGTCATGTATCCGGAAATAACCGGGGATGAAACTCCCAAAAAAGATGATAAAAAAGCATCAACCCATACCATGCAGATGCCGAACAATAATAGTATGCAGGGGATGAATATGGCGACAGAAAATGCTGATATTGTTTCTCTCAACTATACTATGTTGAAAGCACCGGAAATAACTACATTGCCGGAAGGGCCGCTGAAAGTATTGAATTTCGACCTTACCGGAAATATGAACCGATATGTATGGACACTGGATAATAAAACCGTTTCTGAAAGTGATAAGATCCTGATAAAAAAAGGCGAGAATGTCCGCATCATTTTATACAATAACAGCATGATGCGTCATCCGATGCACTTACATGGTCACGATTTCAGGTTACTCAATGGCCAGGGCGAATATTCGCCCATGAAAAATATCATCGACATTATGCCCATGGAAAGGGACACCATTGAATTTAATGCAAACGTGTATGGCGATTGGTTTTTTCATTGCCATATTTTATACCACATGATGAGCGGCATGGGCAGGGTTTTTACATATGAAAACCAACCTGCAAATCCAGAAATTCCTGATCCTAAATTAGCGCAGCGTAAATTATTTGCAGACGACAGGATGTTTCATTTGATGGGCAGGGTTGGTATTGAAAGCAACGGTAGTGACGGTGAAGCGATGCTAGCCAACACCCGTTGGAGAATAAGCACTTTATGGCACCTGGGCTACCATGATATGCATGGCTACGAAAGTGAAACAATGGTCGGTCGTTACCTCGGCAGGATGCAGTGGTGGATGCCGTATGTAGGATTTGATTACCACTATAAGGTAGAAGGCGGCCCGAAGAATATTTTCGGTGGCGAAGAAAAAAACTGGTTCGGGCAAAATAGCAATAAGAATAACCGCAAAACCATCGTGGCTGGTATAGCCTATACATTACCGATGTTGTTCGTGGCGGATTTCAGGGTGGATGGAAACGGTAAATTCAGGTTCCAGTTCGGCAGGGAAGATGTACCGGTAACAAAACGTATGCGATTTAGTATGATGATCAATACCGACAAAGAATATATGGCTGGATTAAGATACATCGTTACAAAATATATTTCAGTTTCATCCCATTATGATAGCGATATGGGATTGGGCGGTGGTTTAACCATAACCTACTAGGTCCTAATAGCCAAGTGAATACCTCATCTGGCTATTTATTTTGTAACCTCAGTGATATTTTTAATTCAAAAGCATTATCGATTTTGTTGAATAAATCACTATTTTTGCCCCAATGAGAATTTTCACTTTCATAATGGCTGTTATTGTATTGGCATTGAGCTGTATTCCTTGTATGGATGGTGCTTATGCTATGACTAACATTGCAGCCACGGTAGAAAATTCAGCATCTAAAAATCGCCAGGAGCAGCAGCACAAAGGCAATGATGCCTGTTCTCCTTTTTGCACCTGCAACTGCTGTGCAGGATTTGCGTTTTCACCCTTTTCAATAAAGGTGCAGCCTATAATTCACGTTGTGTCCAAAACATATTCGTCTTACCTGTCTTCATCAGCTATTGCAATCTCATTGCCTGTTTGGCAACCTCCCCAGTTATAGTAATCTTTTTTATTGCGTTAAATTATTGCGTTAAACTAACAGTTTACGCCTGAAGTATTTTCTATTCTTCAATCTTTTTTCTTGACTAAAAAAACAAAGAAGAAACCCAAACAGCCATTGGCACTAAGGGTTTTAAAAACGATATTAATTGTATTGGGTTGTGCTATACTAATAGCGGCAATTATTGCCCGAGCTATACACTTCTACAAGTACCACATCTCAAAATAGATAATAAACATGCTTAATAAAATTATTGACTTCAGTATAAAAAATAAACTCATCGTTGGTTTGATGACTTTATTACTCATCATTTGGGGTGGATGGAGTGCCACTAAATTACCCATTGATGCCGTGCCGGATATTACCAATAACCAGGTACAGATTATAACCCTCTGCCCTACTTTGGCCGGACAGGAAGTAGAGCAATTAGTTACATTTCCCATAGAGCAAAGCCTTGCCAATCTTCCCGATTTAGAAGAAACACGAAGTATTTCAAGATTTGGATTATCGGTAATTACTGTCGTTTTTGATGATAAAGTAAACATTTATTTTGCCCGGCAAATTATCAGCGAACGCTTAAAAGAAGCAACCGACAAAATACCACAAGGTATCGGCACACCTGAGTTAGCACCAGTAAGCACAGGACTTGGCGAAATATACCAATACATTTTACATCCCAAAAAAGGCAGTGAAAATAAATATACTGCCATGGAATTGCGGACTATGCAGGACTGGATTGTTGCCAGGCAATTGAATGGTACATCGGGCATAGCAGAAATAAATAGCTTTGGCGGAAAGGTAAAGCAATATGAGGTTGCAATTAATCCCAGCCGCTTAAAGGCAATGGGTATCACAGTTCCAGACATATTTAATGCGCTGGAAAAAAACAATCAAAATACAGGTGGTGCTTATATTGATAAAAAGCCCAACGCCTATTTTATACGTGGCGTAGGGTTAGTAACTTCTTTAGAAGATGTAGGCAACATTGTCGTAAAAAGCAATGCTAATTCAGTACCCATTTTTGTAAAAGATGTAGCCAATGTACAGTTTGGAAATGCTGTTCGGTACGGAGCCTTAACGTACAATGGCGAAATAGATGCTGTTGGTGGTATTGTATTGATGCTTAAAGGTTCAAACAGCAATGAAGTAGTACAAAGGGTGAAAGCTAAAATACCCATCATTCAAAAATCTTTACCGGATGATGTAGTTATTGAAGCATTTATTGATAGAAGCAATTTCGTAAATAGAGCCATTTCCACAGTTGAAAAAAACTTAACAGAAGGTGCATTGATTGTAATATTTGTATTGGTGCTTTTCTTAGGCAATTTTAGAGCGGGTCTTATCGTGGCATCTGCCATTCCATTATCAATGCTTTTTGCATTGGGTTTAATGAACGTTTTTGGTGTAAGTGCTAACCTGATGAGTTTGGGCGCTATTGATTTTGGTTTAATTGTAGATGGTGCTGTAATCATTGTGGAAGCCTCCTTATATTTTTTAGAGCATCAAAAAAATAAAGTCAAACTTACACAACCGGAAATGGATGAAGCTGTAGGGAATAGTGCCAAAAAATTAATGAGCAGTGCAGCTTTCGGGCAAATCATCATTATGATAGTGTATTTCCCTATCCTTTCGCTGGTGGGTATTGAAGGGAAAATGTTTGGCCCGATGGCAAAAACAGTATCATTTGCCATCATAGGCGCAATGCTGCTTTCACTCACTTATATCCCGATGATGAGTGCTTTATTCTTGCCTAAAAATATCAGCCATAAGAAAACTTTTTCTGACAAAATGATGGATTTTATTTACAAAATCTATAATCCTTTATTACAAAAAGTCATTAAAGTAAAGTATATGGTCGTGTTAATTACAGTAGGCATATTAGGAATTACCTTTTTCATCTTTAGCCGTATGGGTGGAGAGTTTATACCCAATTTAGCCGAAGGTGATTATGCCTTTGAATTTAAAATGCCTTTAGAAACTTCCCTGTCTCAAAGTATTGAAACCTCTATGCAGGCATCAAAAATTGCAAAACAGTTTGATGAAGTGAAATTGGTGGTTGGTAAAACAGGAGCAGGCGAAGTACCTACGGACCCAATGCCGCCAGGTGCTACCGATTTAATGGTTATTTTAAAAGACCAAAAAGATTGGAAATCGGATAAAACATTTGAAGAGTTGGGTGAAGAAATTGAAGACAAATTAAAAGTGATACCAGGCGTTTTTATAGAAAGAAGCCAGCCTATTCAAATGCGTTTTAATGAATTGATGACTGGTATTAAACAGGACGTGGCTATAAAAATATTTGGCGAAAACCTCGACAGTCTTTCTGTATATGCTAATAAGGTACAGGGCGTAATACAAAATATACAAGGAGTATCAGCGCCACAGGTGGAGCAAGTGGATGGGTTGCCACAAATAAATATAGAATACGACCGGCAGCGTATGGCTAATTATGGTTTGAACGTGGAAGATGTAAACAGCATTGTAAGCACCGCCTTTGCAGGCAGGGCAGCAGGATCCGTTTATGAAAATGAACGGAAATATGATTTGGTAGTTCGTCTCGATAGTGCTTACAGGAGCAGTATAGACGATGTCAGTAATTTACTGGTACCCACTCCGACAGGCAACCAGATACCATTATCACAAGTAGCAAAAGTTGAGTATAAACTTGGTCCGGCACAGATAAGTCGTGAAGCAGGTAAACGCAGAATTGTAATAGGCTTTAATGTACAGGGCCGGGATGTGCAAAGTGTTGTAAAGGAGATACAGCAAAAGTTAGGTACTGATATCAAACTTCCATCCGGATATTATTTTACTTATGGTGGGACTTTTGAGAATTTAGAAAAAGCTTCTAAGCGTTTAATGATCGCAGTACCGCTTTCACTGTTACTTATTTTTGTTCTTTTATATTTCACCTTCAGCTCTATCAAACAGGCAAGTTTAATTTTCACTGCCATACCCATGAGTGCGATCGGTGGTGTGTTTGCCTTGCTTGTACGTGGGATGCCATTCAGCATTTCTGCTGGTATTGGATTTATTGCCTTATTTGGGGTAGCTGTGTTGAATGGCATTGTACTCATCGGCACTTTTAATCAATTGGAAAAAGAAGGTTGGACGGATGTAATAAAAAGGGTTATTGAAGGAACAAAAATCAGGCTTCGCCCTGTATTAATGACAGCCACAGTGGCATCCTTGGGCTTTTTGCCGATGGCTTTGAGTCATAGTGCCGGTGCCGAAGTGCAAAAGCCATTGGCAACTGTAGTTATAGGTGGATTGCTTTCAGCTACTTTTTTAACGCTGTTTGTGTTGCCCTTGCTCTATATAATTTTCAACACAAAATTTACTTTTAAAAGAAAATCCAAAATGAAACCATTAACAGCCGCAACTGCAATTATTCTAGTCCTCTTTTCTTTTCAGAATATACAGGCACAAACAGTAAGACAAATCACTGTTGACGAAGCTGTAAGCATTGCACTAAAAAACAATTTAGAAATAAAGGCGCAGGGATTACAAATTCAGTCGGCACAAAGCCTGAAAAAAACAGCCAACGAACTGCCCAAAACAGACGTTAACTATCAATTCGGGCAGTATAACAGTACTAAGTTCGACAATGCGGTACAGTTGTCGCAAACCATTCCGTTCCCTACTTTGTTCGGGGCAAGAAAAAGCCTTATCAATGCTGAAATTAAAGGAAAGGAATTGGGAAAGGAGGTTACGGCTTACGAAATAAAGGCACAGGTAAAAAATTATTATTACCAGCTTTTGTATTTGCAGAATAATAAAGTAAAGCTGCAATATTTAGACAGCCTCTATATTGATTTTGTAAATGCAGCAGCCATACGCTATAAAGCAGGCGAAACAAAACAATTGGAAAAAACAACTGCCGAAACAAAGCGTGGCGAAATAAATTTATTGCTGAAACAGAATGAAACCGATATTGCCAATGCTTATGCTTCATTAAAAGCATGGACGAACAGCGATGAGGATTTTACAGTTTCTGAAAGTGAACCCTATAAGCCTTTATCGGTGACTGCTTTGGCAGATAGTTCAATTATTGCAAACAATCCTTCCATAAAACTTTTGTACCAGAATGCAGCGATTGCAGAGCAGAATAAGAAAGTAGAAAAGGCTCAGGGCTTGCCCGATTTCAAAGTTGGTTACAGCAACCAATCCTTAATAGGCTTTCAGACAATCAATGGACAGGATAAATATTTTGGCGGAAGTAAACGTTTTAATGTAGGAAATATTGGAATTGCGATACCGCTCACCTACGGAGCAACCAAAGCCCGTATTAAATCACTGGATTATCAAAAACAAGCCTACGAAGCCACAGCACAAAATCAACAGAAACAGATAATGGCACAATTGCAAAATGCTTTACAGCAGTACAACCAGTATTTATTGCAATACAACTATTATATCAATCAGGCTTTGCCGAATGCAAAAGCAATAATCGAAGCAGCAAAATTGGGCTTTCGTACAGGTGATATAAACTATGTGGAGTACCTGTTGGCTTTACAAACTTCTACTGATATCGAATTGAATTATTTACGGGCCATCGAACAGCTTAATCAAACCGTTATCACCATCAATTATCTTACTAACAAATAAATATTTCTGAAATGAATATCAATAAAATAAAATTTTTCGCAATAGCTGGTTTTATAGTCGTATTGTCTTCTTGCGGTAGTAAATCCGCCGAACCAGAGGCCAAAACTGAACCTCAAAAAGTAGAGGAAAAAAAGGAAGGACACGAAGAACCTGAACCGACAGTTGCTGCACTTACAGACGAACAGATAAAAGCTGTAGGTGTGCAATTGGGTGTTGTGGAGCAAAAAGAATTAACGGCCACATTAAAAGTAAATGGTGCTTTACGGGTACCCAATAATAATAAGGCAAATGCCACTTCGTTATATGGGGGTGTTATAAAATCCATCAATGTGCAATTGGGAGACTATGTACGCAAGGGACAGGTAATAGCCACTATTGCTAATCCTCAATTTATACAATTGCAGGAAGAATATTTAGGGACTGGCAGTAAAATAACTTTTGCCGAACAGGAATTGACAAGACAGAAAGAATTAAATGCAGGTAATGCAGGCGCTGTAAAAAATCTTCAAAGTGCCACTGCAGATTTGAATGCTTTACGTACCAGGAGAGCTTCCCTTCAGCAACAAATACAATTGATGGGTATTAATCCGGCCAGCATTACTAATGGTAACCTGCGTTCTTCTTTAGTAGTAACAAGCCCTATCAGTGGCACCGTTAGCAATGTAATGTCAAAAATTGGCAGTTATGTAGATGTGTCATCACCCGTTGCAGAAATTGTAGATAACAGTCAATTGCACCTGGATCTAAACGTATTTGAAAAAGATTTACCAATGCTAAGAGTTGGACAAACCATTCATTTCCGCATTACAAATAATGCTGGCGAAGACTACAACGCCAAAGTTTATTCTGTAGGTGCTTCTTTTGAAAACGACAGTAAATCCATACCGGTACATGCAACAGTGCAGGGTAACAAAGCAGGATTGATTGATGGTATGAATATAACGGCTATTGTGAGCCTGAACGATGTAACCATGCCGGCTGTACCTAACGATGCCATTGTAAGCAGCATGGGAAAGGATTTTATTTTTATCGTTACTAATAAAAAACCGCATGAAGAAGAACCGGAGGAAGGCGAAAAGAAAACAACAGACAGTACAAAAAAAGAAGAAGCCAGAACAACCAATTTTGAAAAGGTAGAGGTTATAAAAGGTGTTTCCAATTTAGGTTATACAGCTATCACTTTTGTAAATGAAATTCCTGCCAATGCAAAAATTGTAACAAAGGGAAGCTTTTTTATTAATGCGAAATTGACCAATAAGGGAGAGGAATAATGTATATGGGTCGGAGCCCTGCTTTGTTTTGTCCCGTTTTAAAATTGGAAAAACCTTAGAGTGGCAGGGTTTCCGTACCCACCAACTTTTAAGGTGGGGATTTAAAAAAAT